>VAPM010207139.1_pt1 | contig 44131 bp, 36 predicted proteins | sample 3395091 | NCBI WGS metagenome assembly VAPM01 (sample SAMN08290445, study PRJNA428436) | hydrothermal vent metagenome | isolation source: Deep-sea hydrothermal vent chimney 3 | place: Pacific Ocean: Juan De Fuca Ridge
CAATCAAAGGATCTCAAAGAGAAAGCGTGGGTAAGGTAGCTACCAAAGCCCTACGTAATGCTGGAAAGGTTCCTTGCGTATTATACGGAGGAGACAAACCAATTCACTTTTCAGCTGATGAATTATCGTTCAAAAACTTGGTTTATACTCCAAATGTTTATACTGCAACGATTGAACTAGAAAGTGGTGAAAAATTAAATGCCATTTTACAAGATATTCAATTTCATCCGGTGACTGATAAAATTTTGCATATTGACTTTTATCAATTATTTGATGATAAACAAGTTACTATGAATATTCCTGTTAAGTTAATTGGAAATGCTCCCGGAGTTCTGAATGGTGGTGTATTGCGTTTTCCTAATCGACACTTAAGAGTAAAAGCTTTACCAGCTGATCTACCAGATTTTATCAACGCTAAAATTTCTAAATTGAAGATTGGAGATAAAATATTTGTTGAAGATGTAAAAGGTGATACTTTTTCAATTTTACATCCAGATCAAATGGTAGTTGTTCAAGTAAGAATGGCACGTGCTGCAATAGTTGATGAGGTTGAAGAAGAGGAAGGCGAAGAAGGTGCTGAAGGAGAAGAAGGAGCTCCAACTGAAGGTGGTGATAAACCAACTGAAGGTGGTGACAAAGCTCCTACTGCTGGAGGTGACGCTAAAGATGCTAAAGAGTAACTATTCAAGTTATTAAATTTTATAGTAAAAGAGCTTCGCTTTCGCGGAGCTTTTTTTTATTTTTACCTAATGGAATTTATCTCTTTATTAAAATCTCTTTTCGGCTTTAAAAAAGATACTACTGATATTATGAAAAAATACTTGATAGTTGGACTCGGAAATATTGGTGCAAAATATGATAATACAAGACACAATATAGGTTTTAAGATTTTAGATGAATTAGCTACTAAGGAAGATGTAACTTTTGAAAGTCAAAAATTAGGAGCTATCACAAAATTCAGGTTTAAAGGCAGAACATTTATTTTATTAAAACCTTCTACCTATATGAATTTGAGTGGTAAAGCTGTAAAATATTGGCAAACAAAAGAAAAAATTAGACTAGAAAATACATTAGTTGTCTGTGATGATCTAAATATTCCTTTCGGAACTATTCGTTTAAAAGTTAAAGGAAGTGATGGAGGGCATAATGGATTAAAGGATATTAATGCTATTCTGAATACACAAAATTATCCTCGTTTTAGATTTGGCGTTAGTGGTGAATTTAAAAAAGGAAAACAGATTGATTATGTGCTCGGGAAATGGAATGATGATGAAACTTCAAAACTCCCAGAAAGGATAGATAAAGCTTGTGCTCTTATTAAATCTTTCGGAACTTTAGGGTTAGCAAATACAATGAGTGAATTTAATGGAAAATAATAATTTGAACAAAGAAAATAGAGAAAAGAGAAAAGACTTAAATATAACTATCTGATAAAAATTAGTTGTATATTTTTACTTAGTTACACTCTAGTCTCTGTTCTTTTTTCTTAAAGCAAAGCTGTCTATTATCTTTTATTACAATCAAAATATTTTACCTCAATATTAAAACTACTCTACTGTAACTGATTTTGCTAAATTTCTTGGTTGGTCAACATTACAATCTCTCATTACTGCAATATAATAAGATAATAACTGTAAAGGAATTGTTGTTAAAAGAGGTGTTAATGCCTCTTCAGTATCTGGAATCTCAATTACATGATCTGCAATTTCTTTAACTACAGTATCTCCTTCAGTTACTATTGCAATAATTTTTCCTTGTCTAGATTTTATTTCTTGAATATTACTAACTACTTTATCATAATGACCTTTATTGGTTGCAATAACAACTACCGGCATTCTATCATCAATTAATGCAATTGGGCCATGCTTCATTTCTGCTGCAGGATAACCTTCTGCATGAATATAAGAGATCTCTTTTAGTTTTAATGCACCTTCTAAAGCAACAGGAAAATTAAATCCTCTTCCTAAATACAAGAAGTTGGTTGATAATAGATATTTTCTTGCTATTTCTTCAACTTTCGAATCAATCTCTAAAAGTTTCTCTACTTTACTCGGAATGAGCTCCATTTCTTGTAAATACATTCTAAAGTCACTACTCGTCATAGTTCCTTTGGCTCTTGCTAATCGTAAAGCTATTAATGTTAATACTGTAATTTGAGTAGTAAATGCTTTGGTAGAAGCTACACCAATTTCTGGTCCGGCATGTGTATAAGCTCCTGCATCTGATTCTCTACTAATAGACGATCCTACTACATTACAAACCCCAAATACAAAAGCGCCTTTAGATTTTGCTAATTTAATTGCAGCTAAAGTATCTGCTGTTTCACCAGATTGAGAAATGGCTATAACAACATCTTTTTCTGTAATAATTGGATTTCTATATCTAAATTCTGAGGCATATTCTACTTCAACCGGAATTCTTGCAAACTCTTCAAAAATATATTCAGCAACCAGACCTGCATGCCAAGAAGTTCCGCAGGCAACAATAAGAATACGTTCAGCATTTAAAAAACGTTTCATATTATCTTCTACCCCAGCCATTTTTATAATAGCTTCGTCTCTTAATAGTCTCCCTCTAAATGTATCTGTAATAGCTCTAGGTTGCTCATGAATTTCTTTAAGCATAAAATGGTCATAGCCACCTTTTTCAATCTGTTCAAGGTTCATTTGTAGTTCCTGTATATCTGCAGCAACTATAGAATCATCATTAATCTTTCTAATTTCAATATCTCTTCCTACTTTTATAATTGCCATTTCTTCATCTTCAAGATAGATAGCGTCTTTAGTATATTCAAGAAAAGGAGATGCATCGGAAGCAATAAAAAATTCAGTATTATCTTTACCTATTCCAATAGCAATTGGGCTACCTAATTTAGCTACAACAATTTCATCTGGTTTTTCTATATCGAAAACAGCAATTGCAAAAGCACCAACTACTTCATTGAGTGCAATTTGAACTGCTTTACCCAATTTTACATTGTTTTTACTTTTCACCTCTTCAATTAAATTGATAAGTACTTCTGTATCGGTATCACTATTAAAAGTATAGCCTCTGTTAGTTAGTTCCTTTTTTAGGGTATCATAATTTTCAATAATCCCATTATGAACAATTACTAAATTTCCTGATTGAGAAGTGTGAGGATGAGAGTTGACATCATTAGGCACTCCATGCGTTGCCCAACGTGTATGACCTATTCCTAAATTTCCTTCTTTAGATATTTCTGAATCAACTCTTTCTATTAGATCACTAACTTTTCCTTTGGTTTTTGAAAGATTGATTTTACTACCATCAAAAAGCACTATACCAGCACTATCATAACCTCTGTATTCTAGACGCTGTAATCCATTCATAATAATTGGATAAGCATCTCTGTAACCTATATAACCTGTAATACCACACATAGCAATTGTTTTGGTTTACACCAATATTATTCGTTATTAATTGTGTAAAAAATTTCTAATTTTAACCTTGTCGGATCTAGCTCATTATTTCCAATAGTTGGTAATTTATTTCCTTTTAAAACCACACCTTTAGCTATCCAGCTGAAATCATCAATGTTTGTATCGTCTATTACTAAAGGTACATCAGTTAAATGAAGTATTTTAAGTCCAAACTTAACCGGCTTTTCATCATCAGATTTTAAAAGCTCAGAAATATAATCTGTTATTCTAAACTTATATTTTATTGGTTTATTGTCTTCATCTCTTTCTAAAACGCCTCCAATACCTCCGACTTGAGCTTCTGTAATAACATCTAATATTTGAGAGTTATCATCGTAATTATATAATAATAATTGATCAGGCATTTTTTCTTGCGTAAAACTATCATCTAAATACAAGGTAAGATTAGCTTCATTAATGAGCCAATTTTTATCTCTCATTTCATTTATTGCATCATCGCTAAGAAGTAGTTCTACAACACCCATTGAACCTGAAGCGCCTTGAATGTATAACTTATCTTCTCCATTAATAAGATCAGGGCTTACAAAACGTTCGTTTATGTTAGCTAATGATTCTGAATAGTCTCTATTATACTGATTCGCTCTTATTCCGCTTAAAGGAAAAGTCATAGTCTGTTTTGTCCGAACTGGTACATCTGTATCATCAGTATCTCCATCATTATTTAGGTCTGTATTAGTCTCATCTGTTAAAATCGTATTTGTATAATAAATTCTTACATTAGCATTAGACATTGCTAATGCCATTAATGACCCATCCTTGTTAACATCTTCTTCTGCTTTAATAATGATACCTCTAAAAAAATTAATAAAACTATCTCTTGAATCTAATACACCTGTGTTTTGCTGATTGATAAAATTATTCCTAAAAAAGACTGTATCTAATGACATTTTAATTGAGGGAATACTATTTTGAGCTTTTATAGTATCTGTATCATCAACTGTATTTGAATCATCATCTAAAAACCTTCTCTTTACATATAATACGGTATCATTTCTTTCAGGATTAAATAATTGAGAATACAAAAGTGTTTTTTCATTATATGTCTCATTAGAATAATATTTTTTATTTTTTGTAGGATCTAATGGCTCTAAGGCATTTAAGAATGTTCCAGATTCATATACTGAAATGTTATATTCAGTTTCTTGATTGCCAAATATAGAGTCTAATTTAAATTGTGGTTTCCCATCACTATAATTATCCTCTCTCGTTGCATAATATGGTATGTCTAATATTACCGCATCTATAGATACATTATTACCAAAATCAGTTGAAGTTGGCAAACCTAATTGACTTACAAATAATGTTTTGATATATCCGAAATTATCATCTTCGAGAATTCCTAACAAGTATTCAGGAATACCATCAACTCTAGATTGAAGAACATTTTTATTGTAAGCAATTACTTCAAAAATTGTATCGTTAGTTGTAAACTCATTATTATCAACAAGTCCAACACCGATATTTTCGAAATCTCTTTCACAGGCTATTACACTAAGTAAAACAAGGCTAAGTAAACCAATATATTTTACACTGTTTACAATTTTTTTTGTCATAAACATAAAACTATTTTATTGTTATTTTTATAAAACTTCGGTAAGGTAAAAATTAGAATATGCCTCTTTATAATCTTCAGGAGATTGAAATTCTAAAACAGGGATTTGTTTTTCATCAATATGTTTTTCAATTTCATCAGGAATATTTTCGCTTCCTTTTATAACAGCATCAGAATTTTCTATAGCAATTTTTATAAGGTTAGTATGACTTACTTTTGATAAAGAATTTAATTTCTCTTCAGGTATGCCATCATATTTTATTTTTTCTACTAAACTATTATTTCCTATAATACCATCAAAACCATTATTATAGATTGAAGTAACTACTTTACTATTAGAAAATAAAGGATCATTTTTATAATATTCTCTAAGATATAATGGCAATAAAGAAGCCATCCACCCATGAACATGAATAATATCAGGTGCCCAATTCAGCTTTTTTACAGTTTCAACAACTCCTTTTGCAAAGAATATAGCACGTTCATCATTATCTTTAAATAACTTTCCATCTTCATCAGTATATAATGCTTTACGCTTAAAATACTCATCATTATCAATGAAATATACCTGCATTCTTTCTTTAGGAATTGATGCCACTTTAATGATCAAAGGCATATCCATATCATTGATTATCAAATTCATTCCCGACAAACGAATCACTTCGTGTAATTGATGTCTGCGCTCATTAATCACTCCAAACCTCGGCATAAAAATACGGGTTTGCGCCCCACTATTATGCATCTTTCTAGCCACTTCAAATGAGGTGCTAGCTGTTTCTGTTTCAGGCAAATAAGGAACTACCTCAGAGGATACATACAATATTCTCTTATCTTTCACACGTTTTAATTTTATTAATTATTTGATATTAAATTAATTATAAAATACATTAATGCTCGTTTCATAAATCTATCTAAATGTAAGAATATGCAAAATTACGAATTTTTACTTAGATTTAAACTTTAAATACTAAGTTTACGTGCTTTTAACACTATTATAACATCTATTAAATGAAGGTTTTCTATAAAAATAAATCTTTACAGGAGAGTTTAACAAAAATAAAAAAGGGTGCTTCAATAGGTTTTATACCTACCATGGGTGCTTTACACAAAGGTCATTTGTCTTTAATTAAAAAAGCCTGTGCTGAAAATAAAATTATAGTCGTAAGTATTTTTGTGAATCCTACTCAATTTGACAAAAAAGAAGATTTAATCAATTACCCAAAAACACTCGAAAATGATCTTGCATTACTAAGAACTGTAAATTGTGATATTGTATTTGCTCCCACAGTAGATGAAATTTATAATGGCAATGCCATTGCTTCGCATTTTGATTTCGACGGGCTTGAATTTCAAATGGAAGGGAAGCATAGAAAAGGGCATTTTGATGGTGTAGGCACAATAGTTAAAAGATTCTTTGAAATTGTCAAACCTCATAAAGCTTATTTTGGTGAAAAGGATTTTCAACAACTACAAATCATTAAAAAATTGGTAGACAAACACAACATTCCTGTTCAAATTATTGGTTGTAAGATCTTTAGAGAAGATGATGGTTTGGCAATGAGTTCTCGTAATGTAAGACTTACGAAAATTCAAAGAAAAGAGGCGCCTTTTATTCACAAAACCTTAAAGAAGGCAAAAGAAAAATTTAAAGAATGTTCTATTTCCGAAACCGTTAAATGGGTTGAAAATGAATTTGAAAAAAATGCTGTTTTAAACTTAGAATATTTTGAAATTGCCAATATTAAAAACCTCAAATCTGCTAAAAGAAAAAGAAAGAACTCAATATACAGGGGCTTTATTGCTGTATTTGCAGGTAATATTAGACTTATTGATAATATCGCTTTAAATTAGTTATTTTTGCAGGCTTATTATAACAAATATTTCAAGTGAATAAAAAAATTAAAAAAGCACTTTTTATAATACTCCCTATTGCCTTAGGTGTTGGTTTAATCTGGTATTTTTTAGCACAATTAAACTCTAAAGATAAAACTGACATTATAAATTCTTTTAAATCGGCTAACTACTGGTGGGTTTTATTGTCTTTGATTTTTGGGATTTTAGGGCATTTATCTAGAGCATATCGCTGGCAATTTTTATTACAACCTTTAGGTTATAAGCCAAAATTCGCCAATAGTACAATGACTGTTTTAATAGCTTATTTAGTAAATTTAGGTATTCCCAGAGCTGGAGAAATAGCGCGTGCAACAGCAATTTCTAAATATGAAAACATTCCTTTTGAAAAAGCTTTCGGTACCATAGTAGCTGAACGAGTTGCAGACGTAATTATGTTATTCTCAATTATATCAATTGCATTTGTTTTACAGGCAGATTTGATAAGTAGCTATATTTTTAAAGAAGGTGATTCTAGTAAATTTACAACTATTATTTTCTTGATTTTACTAGGAGCACTAGGATTTCTTGCATTTAAATTATTACAAAAAGCCCAGAAAGGGTTTTTATTAAAGGTTAAAATATTTGCAAACGGTTTATTAGAAGGTGTGATTAGTATCTTCAAAATGAAAAAAAAGTGGGCTTTTATTTTCCATACGATATTTATTTGGGTTATGTATGTATTGATGTTTTATGCTGTTACTTTCGCTTTACCAGAAACTACTAATTTACCATTTGAAGCCATCATAGTTGGTTTTGTTGTTGGAGCATTAAGTATCGCATTAACAAATGGTGGTTTGGGTACTTTTCCTGTTTTTGTGGCAAGTGCTTTAATTTTATACAATGTTCAAGAAAACCCTGCCAAAGCCTTTGGATGGATCATGTGGACAGCTCAAACATTAATGATCATTCTTTTTGGAGGATTATCATTTTTCTTTTTACCTATTTATAATAGAAAAAAAAGCTAGCAGGTCATGGCTTCTTATTACAGTAACGGAAAATTATTACTTACAGGCGAATATGTTGTCCTTGACGGAGCTGAAGCATTGGCAATTCCTACACGATTCGGACAAAACCTTACTGTTCAAAAATTAAACATAAATCCCTCACCTTCGGGGAGGTTAGGAGGGGAACTAATTTGGGAAAGTTATACCAATAAGAATGAACTCTGGCTACAAGTTGAGTTTGATGTACCCAAACTAAGAATAATTACCGAAACTTTTAATTCTAACAATGAAGGAAGTAGTGATTCTCTTGCATTGAACTTACAAGAAATTTTATTAGAAGCAAAAAAATTAAATGCAGACTTCCTCAAAAATAAACAAGGTTATTTTGTAAAATCTAAACTCATATTTCCAAGAAATTGGGGATTAGGTTCTTCATCAACCTTGATAAATAATATTGCGCAATGGGCAAAAGTTGATGCTTTTCAGTTACAATTCAATACTTTTGGGGGTAGTGGTTATGATATTGCTTGTGCTCAAAATGAATGTCCGATTTTATACAAAATAACAGATCAAAACCCATCATTTAAAAATGTGAATTTTAATCCTAATTTTAAAGAACAGCTTTTTTTTGTACATCTAAATAAAAAACAAAATAGTCGTGAAGGTATTGCTGTTTATAAAAAATTTAAGGAAAATAATATCACTGCTGTGGATGAAATCTCACAGCTAACGCATCAAATTAGTAATTGCACTTCATTAACAAATTTTGAAAAGTTACTGATTGAACATGAAAGGATCATTTCAAAAATTATCAATCAAGAACCAATTCAGAAACAATTATTTTCAGATTATTTCGGACAAACAAAAAGCTTGGGAGCCTGGGGCGGTGATTTTATATTAGCAACAGGTAATAATGATACGCCCAACTATTTTAAGCAAAAAGGATTTAAAACTATTATTCCATATTCAGATATGATATTATGCAAAAAATAGTAATCATTGGCGGTGGTGCAGCAGGTTTTTTTGCAGCAATTACCTGTGCTGAACAGAATCCTGATTCAGAAATTATCATTCTTGAAAAAGGCAGCCAAGTCTTACAAAAAGTAAAAATTTCGGGCGGAGGAAGATGCAATGTAACTCATGCTTGTTTTGATCCAAAAGAGCTTACAGAATTCTATCCGAGAGGAAAAAAAGAATTATTAGGTCCGTTTCATCAATTTATGACCGGTGATACCATACAATGGTTTGAAGAACGTGGTGTTCCACTAAAAATTGAAGCCGATAACAGGGTTTTTCCACAATCTAATTCATCGCAAAGCATCATTGATGTTCTGATGGGAGAAGTCGAGAAAAACAAAATTATCCTAAAACTAGGACATCGTGTTGAAGACATTGAAAAAGGTGATGAACAATGGAAAATTAGTACTAATAAAGAAGAATTTATTGCAGATAAAATTTTGATAGCTTCAGGCAGTAATACCAAAATTTGGGAGCTCATATCAAATCTAGGTCACATTATAGTTCCTCCTGTTCCATCTTTATTTACATTTAAAATAAACGATGTTCGTATTAAAGAAATTCCCGGTGTTTCTGTACCAAATGCAACTGTTTCTATAATTGATTCAAAATTTAAAAGTATTGGATCATTACTCATAACCCATTGGGGAATAAGCGGACCAGCCGTTTTAAAACTCTCAGCGTTTGGCGCATTATTTTTAGCTGAAAAAAATTACCAATACAATGTAAAAGTTAATTGGATATCTAAACCATTGTCAAGCGCATTGAATAAACTAAAAATCTTAAAAAAAGAAAATCCTAAAAAGCAACTCATTGTAAAATCTGTTTTTAAAGATATTCCTAAACGTTTGTGGGAACAATTGGTATTAGCATCAGAAATAAAGCAAGAGCAACGTTGGGCAGATATTTCTAACAAACAATTAGCTACTTTAGCTAATCAATTGACCAATACTATCTTTAATGCTTACGGAAAAACAACTTTTAAAGAAGAGTTTGTCACAGCTGGAGGTGTTGATCTAAAAGAAATCAATTTTAAACGTTTTGAAAGTAAAATTCACAATAACCTCTTCTTTGCAGGTGAAGTATTAAATATTGATGCTGTTACCGGTGGATTTAACTTTCAAAATGCTTGGACTGGTGGTTTTATTGCAGGGAAATCAATGTCCTCTCCCTAACACTCTCCAAAGGAGAGGGAATTAAGTACAGATAAAATTAATATAGAAAACAATTTGCGTCCCAACGCTTCGAGAGCGGCAATGCTAAGTGTCATTCAGAACAAAGCATAGCGGAGTGAAGAATCTCATTAAGCTAACATATAGATTATTTGAAACCCTGAAAAAAATTCAGGGTGACGCATCAAGCGAATTTCTCCTGATAAAACTTATAAAAATCTCTTTTAATCTCATCACGAATTCTTCTAAATTCACTATAAATTTCGTCTTCAGTTCCTTTGGCTTCTGCAGGGTCATCAAAACCAATATGTATATGATATCTTACTTTTCCACTAAATGTAGGGCAACTTTCTTTTGCACCACCACAAACGGTAATTACATAATCGAATTTATCATTTAAAAATTCATCAACTTTTTTAGGACAATTATTACTTAAATCTATTCCGATTTCATTCATCACTACAATTGCTTTTGGGTGTACTTCATTGCTAGGTTCTGTTCCTGCTGAATGTACCTCTAAAGTATCATCAAACGATTTTAAAAAGCCTTCAGCCATTTGACTACGGCAAGAGTTTCCGGTGCAAAGTATTAGTATTTTCATAAAAATGATTTGATAATTTGAAAATGAGCAACTTTGAAAGTTAAACAATTATAATTTTCAAAGTTGCTCATCTTCAAATCATTTTTTGTTTTTAACAACAACCTGATTCTGAACAACAAGCTTCTTCTTCCTTTGTTTCTGGAACACCACAAATATCAGATGCTTTACAACCTGTTTCAGTCGTAAATAATTTTACAATAAGCTTATCAGATTCTGAAACAGTATTTTCTGTTGATAATATTGAAGTGTGAAAATTTTCGTTACCAAATTCAACTTTCACTTCGGTTTCTAGCCATAATGGTCTGATGCTATCAACCCGTTCTAAAATGTCAATTACTTTGTCAACAGTCATGTAGTCTTCTTTTCCGATTTCTTTCGGACTTTCCCATAATTGGAAATGTGTTTCCTTCCAATCATTTGTGTTTCCACCACAATCAACCGTTTCAAAAGCTACATTTTTAACTTCTGTTAAATGATAATTTGTTCCTGCAACTTTATTTTCTGCATATTCAAATAATAATGCTTTATTTCTATTTTGTTTTAAAACGGATATTAAATCTTTTATTTTCATTTGTTTTGTTTTTATATTTTTTTTAACTGTATAATTTTTTAATACTGAACTAAGCTTCCTCCCTTTGGGAGGATTGAGGTGGACTTTAATTAATGCCTACTATTTTACTTCTTCTTTCTAATATGATATTATCTCTCCAAACTTCATTTTTTGTTTTTCCTATTTTTTCACGAAATCCTATTTCCCTAAAACCTAATTTTTTATGGAGTTGTAAACTTGCTGAATTTTCAGGGAAAATTCCTGATTGTAAAGTCCAAAGACCTTCTTTTTCACTCTGATTGATTAATTCTTGTAATAATTTCGTCCCTATACCCTTTCCATTGTAATTTGTATCAACATAAACACTCACTTCTGCAACACCTCCATAAACACATCTGTCAGAAACTGGAGATAAAGCTGCCCAGCCCACAATTGTTCTTTCTAGCCAAGCAGTCAATCTACATGATTGCATGTGTGTATCGTTCCATGTTGACCAAGAAGGAATTTCAGTTTCAAACGTTGCATTACCTGTCTCAATTCCCAATTGATAAATATTAGCAACAACTGTCCAATCTTTGAGTTGCATATTTTTAATTTCAATGCTCATAATTTAAAGCTTAACAACAGGAGAAATTTTTAAAATCTTCTTGAAATAATGTTGCAAACAATGCTTTTGCTTTTTCCCAATTTTCTTGATTGATACAATACCTTACTTTTGGCGGAGCTACTTCTCCATCAATTAATCCTGTATCTTTTAATTCTTTTAAGTGTTGTGAGATAGTTGATTGTGCTAAAGGCAATACATCAACCAAATCACCCGTATAACAACAACTTTGGTCACTCAAATATTTTAATATTATCAATCGTATTGGATGCCCTAAAGCTTTAGAAAATCGTGCTAACTTTTCTGTTTCTTCAGTATAATCAATATGTTGCAATGTTTTACTCATAGTTAATCGCAAATATACGATAAATATTTAATTCTCAAAATTTAGACAACGAATTATACTATTTTATAACTGAACTCACCTTGTGTCCACTTATTTAGAATTTTGGAAACATAAGGTTTAGTTAGCTACTTCTCCTCTGTGTGGTTTTAAAGCGTCACGAAAAGTAATCATGTCACCTTCATTGACTGTAATAAAAGCTATGCAGTACATTTCAGAAATATGATTGGTAGCTATTTTATGGTAAGTTAAATTTTCTTTTTTAGAAAATTCTTTTAAATGTACACAATGATGTTTGGCAATTTCTAAGGATTCAGAGCCTCTAAAATCCCAAATAAGTTTTATTTTTTTGTTCAAAATTCCTATTTGATTAAATCCTATTTTAATTTAAAAAACAAAAATACCCATTCTAAAAGAAAATGGGTATTTAAAATTATGATTCTTTAGTAAATCAACAGTTTTTTATAAAGTTGGACTATTCATTAAAACTGTTTTTCTGTTTTAAAATCAAGCTGATGATCCCTAATCTAGCAATTAAAAATACGATTATGCCGAAAAGAGGAGATAGTAAACCTACTTTTATACCTCCTGCTAAAACTTGAGGAGAAACATTTCCAAAACTTTGAATGGTATCAAAAGCTTGAATTAAACCTATTATTTGCCCTAAAAATCCCCAAACCAATGTAAACAAGCTTATAGAGCTCACTAAACGAATGATTTTTTCGATATTTTCTTGTTTTAAAAATGCCTTTACTAGAAGTGCAATAATCACAATTAAAAGAATTAGGGTGGTATACATAAATACAGGACCTCCTTCATTTAATCTATTTAAAAAAGGATTGCCTATTAAAGACTTTGTAATTTGTAGAATTGATAAATACATAAAATTTGTTTTTAAATGAATACCCCAAATATATTTTTAGAATTTACAAATCAATATTTATTTCGATAATAAGCAAAATACTGCATGTTTTTAACCAAAAAAGCAGGTGTTTAGCAAAATAAGTAATAAAATCGGTTAGTTTTAGCGAACATTTAGAATTCTATCGCTAGAATATACTCAGTAAAACAAAAAAATGCATATTGCAGGTTATGTATAAAAATTCTACAATACTTAAATACCTTTTTACCTTTTTAGTTCATATTTCCTTTTGGATTGCTACCTACTCTTTTTATGCATACTTTTTAGGCTATGGCAGCACAAATACTAAATATGTAAATCTATTTTCAGCATTTTTAATACCTGTAACTATTTTTATTAGTTATTTTTTTACTTATTACTTAATTCCTAAATACCTTTTAACCAAAAAGTACTTGCAATTTTTATTGTATTGTATTTACACTTTTATACTTTCAATTTATGTTATCATTATATCTATACTTTACGGATTGATATATACAGAATCTTATAAAGAAGAAAACACCTCTCCTTTAACCAAAACACTGCCTTTTATCGTTTTAGGTGTATTTTTTGTAGTGATGATTGTTGTTTTATTGAGTCTTATAATGCATCATTACAGGTCAACTTTAAAGAATGAAGATCTAAAAAGTAAAATATTGCAAACTAAGTTGCTATTAAAAGATCAAGAACTAAAATTTTTGAAGATGCAAATTCATCCTCATTTTTTGTTTAACACATTAAATACCTTGTATGGATTTGCGCTTAAAAAATCAGAAGAAACACCTGAAATGATTTTAAAGCTTTCAAATTTATTAGATTATATTTTATATCAAATTGAAAAGCCGTCGGTATTATTGAATGATGAGTTACAACATATAGAATATTATATTGCATTAGAAAAAATGAGATTTAAAAATACTTTACAGGTCAATTTTATAAGTAAAAATAGTAACCCTGATTTTCAAATAGCACCTATGTTATTATTACCTTTTGTTGAAAATGCATTTAAACATGGTCGTTTAGTAGACGAATATTTAAGTATTGAGATTTTTGCACAATCTATTGATAATCAATTAGATTTCACAATTAAGAATACCATAAAAAATGATGAATTAGATCAAATGAAAGAAGGTATTGGGTTAGAAAACATAAAAAAAAGATTAGATTTACTATACCACAACAACTACAAGTTAGTTATAGAAAATAAAGATGATTGGTTTCAAGTTAACCTATCAATCTCAAATTTAAATATCCAAAAAAATGTCTAAAATCATTCAATGCATCATTGTTGACGATGAGCCTGTAGCTCGTGAAATTTTAGAAAATCATTTAAAAAAAATTGATAGTATTTCAATTGTAGCTAGTTGTAAAAATGCAATTGACGCTTTTAATGTTATTAGTGCACAAAAAGTTGACCTTGTTTTTTTAGATATTCATATGCCCGAAATATCTGGGCTTGCATTTGCAAAGTCAATCAATAAAGACATTAAAATAATCTTCACCACCGCATATAGAGAATATGCTATTGATGGCTTTGACTTAAAAGCGGTAGACTACTTATTGAAGCCTATATCATTTGAACGATTATTACAAGCTGTACATAAATTTCTAGACGAAAATATTGCAATAGAAACACAAATAAAAGATGAGTCAAATCCTAAAAAAAATAATTTCATTTTTGTGCGTTCAGACAGAAAAATGGTGAAAATAAATTTTTCAGAGATAAACTATATTGAAAGTTTGAGCGACTATATTAAAATTTATTTAGACAATAAAACTGTTGTTACTAGAGAAACTATTAGTAATATCGAGACAAAACTTCCTCAAAATGATTTTATAAGAGTGCATCGATCGTTTATTATCGCTATTTCTAAAATAGAATCATTTACTAACGAATTTATTGAAATAAATAAAAAGGCAATTCCCATTAGTAGAAGTTATAAACCTGCAGTATTAAATAAACTAGAAAATAGTTAGACTAAAAAATTATCTTTGTAAGATTCTTTTTATAATCTATAATGTCAACAAAATCATCAATTTTGACCATTGTCCAATTTTCATGCTTTGCCTTTTTTGCATTAAATGGAGGTCTTTTTGCAAAAGGAAGTTTGTTATTTGTTCAAATCATCGGATTGGCTATTGATTTATGGGGAATAATAGCCATGAAATTGAGTAATTTATACCAATTTAATTATAAAGTTTGTCATAAATAATCCCGATAGCTATCGGGAGAATTATTTTTTGCTTAGATAAGGCAAAAAAATAAAGTATAGTATTATTATAGTTTTGTTTTTTAATTAAAACCCGCTTAAAAATAATATATTTGAGAAATGAATAAAGTGTTAACCGAACAAGATTTTATTTTTAAAAATGTCGATATTAATATTTCCGAAAAAGGAAGCTTCACTTGGAAAACTCCAAGCAATATCGCTTTGGTAAAATATTGGGGTAAACGTGAACCTCAAATTCCCGAAAACCCTTCTATCAGTTTTACGCTAGATGCTTGTTTTACAATTACTACGTTAGAGTTTTCCAAACGAAATAGTGGCGAAAAGAACATCCATTTTGACATTTACTTTGAAGGAGAAAAAAAAGATGATTTTAAACCCAAAATAGCCAAATTCTTTACATTAATTCAGCAATATGTTCCTTTTATAGCTGATTATAATTTTGTAATACACTCACGTAACTCTTTCCCACACAGTAGTGGTATTGCTTCTTCAGCAAGTGGTATGGCTGCTCTTGCTCTTTGTATAATGAGTTTAGAAAAGCAACTAAACCCTACAATTACAGATAACTTTTTTAATAAAAAAGCCTCTTTTTTAGCTCGTTTGGGTTCTGGTAGCGCTAGTAGAAGTATTGAAGGTGAATTGGTAGTTTGGGGAAAACACAATGATATTAAAGATAGTAGCAATCTTTACGGGATAAAATTCCCTTCAACAATACATACTAATTTTAAAAATTATCACGATACTATTCTCTTAGTTGACAAAGGCGAAAAGCAAGTTTCCAGTACTCTTGGGCACAATCTAATGCACAACCATCCTTTTGCAGAAAAACGTTTTGAACAAGCACATCAAAATCTATCAAAATTAGCAATTATTTTACAGAAAGGTGATTTGAAAGAATTTATAAATATTGTAGAAAGTGAAGCGCTTACTCTACATGCAATGATGTTGACCAGTAATCCGTATTTTATACTGATGAAGCCTAATACGCTTTCAATAATTAATAAAATATGGGAGTTTAGAGCTCAAACAAATTCAAACGTATGTTTCACCTTAGATGCTGGTGCTAATGTTCATGTACTCTTTCCTGAAAAAGAAAAAGAATCTGTTAACCAATTTATAGTGAACGAATTACTCTCTTTTTGCCAAAATAATCACTATATTTGTGACAGGGTTGGGATTGGTGCTAAGCAAATTTAAATAATAGTATTGAGGTCTTAATCCTTTTATGAGATTGTTTAAATAAACTTTCTTTCACATTTTAACGAGTCAAAACAAATTCATAATAAACTGAAGATTAAAGTAGCAAAACTATATATATTTGAAGCTTTATAAAATAAGCTGAAGTAATAGGTTTTGTTCTTTTGTAACCTTAAAATCTTCGGTCATGAAAAATTATAACTTTATTATTTACTTGTTTATTTTTATTTTTTCTAGTTCTGTGTTTGCACAGAAACAGAAAGATACGATTTGGTATGATGCCAATTGGAGCAAAACTGTGAAAGCTCAAGCTTCCTATTATAGACCAGCACCTGCAAAAAAAGACAACGGTTTTTTATTAGTTGATCATTATCTGTCGGGAGTTAAACAAATGCAAGCTTTTTCACTAACATTGGATGAAGAAACATTTGATGGCGAAGTAATTTGGTATTATGAAAACGGAAAAGTAATGCAAACTGTTAATTACAAAAATAATGTGCCTAATGGTTTACGTAAAAATTACCACGAAAGCGGTTCATTAAAAAGTGAATATTCTTATACTGACGATAAAATAAATGGTGAATGGGTTGCTTATCATGAAAATGCTAAGCTATCTGAATCTGGCAACTATAAAGATGATGAACGAACCGGAGCGTGGAAAGAATATCATAAAAATGGAAAAGTAAAAGGCGAAGGTAATTATGCGAATGGTAAAAAAGTAGGGATTTGGAAAATGTATTTTTATGATGGAATTGAAGAAGAGCAACCTTAAGGGCACATTTAATAATTTACAGAATAAATAGCGTTTATTAGCGTTTTAACAATCAGGCATTTTTATATATTTGTTATAATATGGTATATTTGCAGAAATTGCCGTATTATTTAATTTACTTCTATGAAAGGACCTTTATTTTATGCTAAAATTTTACTCTTTGGTGAGTATGGAATCATTAAAGATTCTAAAGGTTTAGCTATTCCATATAATTCTTATCAAGGTGCATTAAAAGTTGCTGAAGACTTGTCTGATACAGCAAAAAAATCTAATGAGAATTTGCAAAAGTTCTATCAGTATTTATGCGAAGTTGATAATAAGAATTTAGTGCATTTTAGATTAGAAGAGTTAAAAACAGATATTGATAAAGGTATGTATTTTGACTCAAGCATACCTCAAGGTTATGGTGTTGGAAGCTCAGGAGCACTGGTTGCTGCTATTTATGATAAATATGCTGATGATAAAATTACTGTTTTAGAAAATTTAACCAGAGATAAATTGCTAAAGTTAAAAGAAATTTTTTCTGTAATGGAATCTTTCTTTCATGGTAAAAGTTCTGGTTTAGATCCGTTAAACAGCTATTTAAGTATTCCTATTTTAATCAATTCTAAAGATAATTTAGAAGCTACCGGTATACCGTCTCAAAAAGAAGGAAAAGGTGCTGTCTTTTTATTAGACTCTGAGCAAGTTGGTAAAACTGAACCTATGGTAAGCATTTTTATGAATAAAATGAAAAATGAAGGTTTTAGAAGAATGTTAAATGAAGATTTTGCCAATTATACCGATGCTTGTATTGATGATTTTTTACATGGTAATATAAAATCATTATTTGGTAATGTAAAACAACTTTCTAAAGTGGTTTTGACAAATTTCAAACCTATGATACCCAAAGCTTTTCATCAATTATGGCAACAAGGTATTGATACGAATGCTTACTATTTAAAATTATGCGGTTCAGGTGGTGGTGGCTATATCTTAGGGTTTACCAAAGACTACAAAAAAGCACAAGAAATCTTACAAGGTTATAAGCTGGAATTGGTATACCGTTTTTAATTCCATTTTAGTATTATGGATTTACTTAAAGTTGCCGAAAATAACAGTTCTAAGAAACCTAAAAAATACCCGTTTTATTATAAGTTTTTAAGCTTACTATCTGTTGTTAGAGGATACAATATTGTAATTATAGTTCTTGCTCAATATTTAGCCTCTATTTTTATCTTTTCACCGGAAAAATCTTTGCGATATATATTATTAGATCTCAATTTATATTTTATCGTTTTGGCAACTATTTGTGTAATAGCTTCAGGCTATATCATCAATAATTTTTATGATGCTGATATAGATAAAATTAACAAACCTCAAAAAACCAAGATAGATAGTATTGTTAGCCAACAGACTAAGCTATACATTTATTTTTTTCTTAACTTTTTAGGTTTCATTTTCGGATGGTTGGTTTCTTGGCGTGCAGCATTATTTTTCGCAATTTATATATTCTTAATATGGCTGTATTCACATAAATTAAAACAATACCCGCTAGCAAAATTATTCTCAGCAGCTATTTTAGCTATTATTCCGTTTTTTGCTGTATTTGTGTATTATAAAAACTTCTCTACTATCATTTTTACACATGCTTCATTTTTGTTTTTTGTATTATTAATTAGAGAATTGATAAAAGATTTAGAAAGTATTGAAGGAGATATTGTATTGAATTACATAACATTGCCTATAAAATACGGAGAACGTTTCACTAAAATGCTAATTTCACTAATTACTGTATTTACCTTATCTCCAATTTATTTTCTATTGAGATATCCTGAAATTGGCTTGATGAAATACTACTTCTATTTCTCAATAGTTGTTTTGTTTGGTTTTACTATACTTCTTTGGAAATCAAATTCAAAAAAGAACTATATGATATTACACAGCATTCTTAAACTATTAATTATTGCCGGTGTATTTAGTCTGGCATTTATTGATACTTCTGTAATAATTAAAAGGTTGCTATAATTGACGAATATATACCCCTAGAAAAAAACGATAAACTAATAAATAGAACGCAGAAAAGCTTCTGTTTTAATTTATGATTATACTTTTTTTAAAATAACTCCATAACAAAACAACCTATTAACTTATCAAACAGTATATTTGCCGAAATTTTAACAATGGCAATTAGAAAAAACTCGTCGAGAGGACGACACGCTAGTAGTTCTTCTCGTACTCCGGAAAAGTCGAATAGTAATCGAAAACAGGATTCAAAACCAACATATAAAAAAAAGTCATCTTTTTCAAAAACTAAACCGAACCCATATCGTAAAGACATTCGAAAAGATTCTCTTAAGCAAAGAATAGAAGAGCCTACAGAAATTAGATTGAATAAATTTATTTCAAACTCAGGTATTTGTTCTCGTAGAGAGGCTGATACCTATATTAGATCTGGTAGTGCTACCGTAAATGGAAAAGTAATTACCGAGATGGGCTACAAAGTAAAACTTGATGATGAAGTACGCTTTGATGGATCATTGATCAGCCCTGAAGCAAAAAAATATGTCTTATTAAATAAGCCAAAGAACTTTATTACTACCATGGATGATGAGCGTGGTAGAAAAACTGTAATGGATCTAGTTGGTGGGGCTACTAAAGAGCGTATTTACCCTGTTGGCAGATTAGATAGAAATACTACCGGTTTATTATTGTTTACCAATGATGGTGAAATGGCTAAAAAACTAACACACCCTAAGCATAACGTTCGTAAATTATATCATGCCTCTTTAGATAAAAAATTGGCTATGAAAGATCTACAAAAAATTTCTGAAAATTTTGTGTTAGATGGAAAAATGGTCTTTGTAGATGCCATTTCTTATATCGAAAATCAATCTAAAACTGAAATAGGTATTGAAATTCATTCCGGTAGAAATAGGATTGTTCGTAAAATATTTGAACATTTTGGTTATACCGTTGTAAAGCTAGACAGGGTTATTTTTTCAGGATTGACCAAGAAAAATTTATCACGTGGTCATTGGCGTCATCTTACTCAACAAGAGATCAATAATTTAAAGATGTTATAAACCAAAAAGGGGCAGTTTGAAAAGGTAAACTAACTAATGTTTGTCTCGTCGAGCGCAGTCGAGACGTCTTAACTGTTAAGAACATAGTTCTCGACTCCGCTCGAACAGACAATTGATAATCCTTTTCGAGCAACCTCTTTCAATTAATTCTTAATAATCTTTTTAGTCAACGAGCCTTGATCTGAAGTAATTCTAATCAAATACAAAGCAGGGTTCAAATCTGTAATATTATACGATTCATTTTCAGTAAAATTACCTTTAAATGATTTTACTACTCTTCCGGTAATATCATAAATATCAACTTTAGTAGCTGTACTGTTGATCTTAAATTCATCTTTTACCGGATTTGGATATAAGGTAATGTCATCTGCAAGATCAACATTATCAACAGATAAAGTAACTTGACCACTGCCATACACTTTAAATTCACCCGGTTGTAAACTTATAGTCGCATTGACATTAGTTACATTTATAGATGCATTATTATTTAGTAGATCATACCAAGTACCTGTTTCTTGAAATACAGGATTGATACTTTGTGTTGTAACTCCAAAATTTCCAATAATAGTAATATGTTTTACATTAGGGCTAGCTGCATCATCTGTTAGATGGATTGTTTTCAAACCATTTGTACCGGCAACATCCATCGTGAAATTACCAGTTCTAAAAATGTCTTCTTGCTTTTTTAATTTTATCAGTTTTGTCCAAGCATCATATAGATCTTTTCTATCCGGTTCGTCAAAATAATTCCATAGAATAGGTTTGTTTCCTGTTCTTCCATTAAAATTAATATCAATATCATATCCTAATTCACCAAACTGCCAAAACATTTTTGGTCCGGGAACAGTAAAGAAAAAAGCACCTGCTAATTCCATTCTGTCTAAAGCTGTAGCAAGATTTGTCACATCATAGCTCCCATTAGAGTTACCAAACTGTAAATTTTTATACATTAGACGTTGCTCATCATGGCTTTCCATATAACTTACATTGGCAGGTACAGACCAACCTCTGTTAAGATATGAGATCCATGAAAAATCTGACTTTCCGCCATCGTGATATCCCATGGTAGCTTCATTATAATTAAAATTATGATTGCCCCATACCATAATACCTTTACCTTCACCTAAGCGATAATTTACCCATTCTGTTTCTTCTGCATTAGTCCCTAAATGTTCAAAAATGATATAAAAATCAGGATTAACAGTCCATTGGTAATCTGCATATTCTTTTAGTACTGCAACCCTATCCGCTTGAAAGGCATTTGTACATGTTTCATCAGAGGAAGTACAATTCTGTGTAAAACCTTTGGTTAGATCCCATCTAAAACCATCAACATTGTATTCTTCAATCCAATATTGTGTAACTCTTTTTACATAGTCTTTCGTAGCTTGTTGGCTATGATTGAAATCATTAAATACATTATATGAATGGGTAGGTGTAACATTAAAAAACGGACTATCATTACTTGCCTGCCCTCCATATCCGCCATTATCAGTATTCCATAGTCTATAAAATGGATTCTGACCGGTAGCTTGATTATGCACTACATCTAAAAAAACAGCGATTCCCCTGCTATGGCATTCATCAATAAGTTGTTTAAAAGCTGTTGATGTTCCATAATATTTATCTAATGCCATATGAAATGAAGGATTGTATCCCCAAGATTCATTATTATCAAACTCACTTATCGGTAAGAATTCAATGGTATTTATACCTAAATTTTGCAAATAGTCTAATCTGGCTTTAACGGCATCAAAACTATGAAGGGCATCAAAATCTCTAATGAGTAATTGATAAATTACTAAATCGGTTTTTGCCGGAGGCTGAAAATTTGTTACCTGCCAATTATAAGGTGTATCACCTGTTCTTAATAATGTTACTGCATGATTTGTTTGTCCTGCAGGATAAGCAGGAAGATTTGGATATGTAGTATTATCTATAAAGCCATCATTAAATTCATCTAAAATAGTCGTTGAATACGGGTCAGCAATAGCTATAGAGCCATCAACCAAGTACTGATACATATGATTGGTTTGTGGAGTTAAACCCGTAAGTTCAATCCAAAAACGATCTTTAGCGCTGTCTTTATTCAATAAATAATTATTGTCAACTTGCCAGTTATTAAAGTCACCTATTACATGAACAATATCTTTATTGGGAGCATATAAAACCAATGTAGCCTTTGTATTATCATTTGTATCTAAATTTATACCGTCTTTCATTCCTGCAGGCACAGCTTGTTCTGTAATATTTACAATAGCTTGAAAAGTATCTGAAAGTGTTTCGCCACCATTTGTAGCTTCTAAAATATAGCTTGTATTTTCTGTAATATTAGTATGATTAAAACTATATGATGTTGTATTATTTGAAGTGTTTATTATTGATCCATTTGCTTTTAGAACAAAATCGGCAGTTAATGTAGTTGTTGCCGTAATGGATAATGATTCCCCGGAATTTAACAATGTAACATTTTGAGTTGGAGAAGTTAGTGTTAATTGAAAAACACCTACATTAAAAAAGAAGTCATTACATCCATTATCTTTAAATTCTTGTGAGCCATTTTCATTTCTAAATACCATTCCCATTTTAGTAGCGTTTGCAGCTTGGGTAGCATCTAAACCATAATAGGTTTCCGGTGTAATGGTAATACTCCAAGTACCATCATTATTACTTATCATTTCTCCGACACCATCATCTAAACCCCAATTACCCACTACATTAAACCCCCAAGCGTTTACATCATCTCCTATACCAGAATGCAAATATACTTTAGTTGGATTGCTAAAACCATTACAATCTGTAGCTGTACTATTGGTATCAACAGTTATTGTTATGGATTGGTTTACATCAAAAGGCGTGGGTGAAATTGTTACCTGACTATTTGCAATATAAGCCGTTAAAAGTAGTAGTGGAAGTAGTGTTTTTTTCATAAAATGAAATTTTAAATGTTAAGAAATAAAAAGGCTGTTTATAATGATACAAACAGCCTTTTGAAGAAGTAAGTTAATTAACTTTAATTGTTCCGTTATTAAAGTTAACTATAATTGTATAAGTTCCTGCATCGGTAACTTTTGCATTTTGTTCTGAGTTTTGTTCCAGCACACCTTTATAGATGTTACTTTCTCCCCAATCATTACCCCAATCTCCTGCAACAGGAACAAATTTAAACTCGTCATTAGCACTCAAAGCCTGACTAATTTCAAACACACCAGTTGAGGTCTCAGTAAATTGAGGATTGCCAGCATCATTACTCCATCCATTAAAAGCCCCCACTAAATATAGATTTGAAGGTATTCCAGAGATAGCCGAAACAGAATACGTTAGGGTATTAAAATCAACAGCAACAACATATTTACCAGCTGCAAATCCACTAAGATTTTGCTCTCCATCCTGAATGATATTTCCTGAATTGCTAGGATCTTCACCCCAATCGCCATCCCAACCGGTATTTTGTGGAAGGAATTTAAATTCAGCACCATCTGGTAAATCTATAATTATTGAGAATATTCCAAGGCTTGCTTCTCCCATTTGCAGTGAAGTAGCCGGATCCCATCCTGTAAGTGAACCTACTAAGAATAAATTATCAACTGATGAAAGTTTATATGTTAATGTATTAAAATCTACAGTAACTAAATATTTACCAGCTGCAAATCCACTAACGTTTTGCTCTCCATCTTGAATAATGCTTCCTGCATTGTTGGGATCTTCACCCCAATCGCCATCCCAACCGGTATTTTGTGGAAGGAATTTAAATTCAGCACCATCCGGTAAGTCTATTACAATTGTAAATATATTTTCTCCACTATTAAAAAATGGAAGAGAAGTTGCAGGATCCCAACCGGTTAATGAACCAACAAGGAATAAGTTGTCAGGGGCAATTATAGCCTCTACAGTAAAAGTAAATGTGTTTAAATCAACTGCAATTTTATATTTACCGGCAGCATATCCGCTAAGGTTTTGTTCTCCTTCAACGATAAGATTTCCTGGGTTATCAGGATCTTCACCCCAATCGCCATCCCAACCGGTATTTTGTGGAAGGAATTTAAACTCATCACCATCGGCAAGATCAATAGTTATTTCAAAAATATTAAAATCAATACTAGTCATTGCCAAGGCTTCAGTTGGTTCCCAATTAGTAAGTGAACCTACCAGATAAAACTCTGTAAACTCAACTATATAGGGAGTAATTACCACAGCAATGGTTTGTGTTGCTTCACCATTATTTGAAACTCTAATATCCAGACTTGTTGCTTCCTCAGGATTTAACCCCATTGTATCTAACAAAAAGGTATTGAGTTCATCAACGGTCATACTAAAATTCATATTTTGAGTAGTTCCCAAAACTATTGGATTTGCAAAATCTGTACCTGTTTCGGCTACTTCGATTGTGTAAGTTGATTCTGTGCTACTGTTAGGTGATTCCCAAGAAATAAATAATGCATTATTTGCTAAATTAGTATCATCTAAAACTATTACTGAACCACTTGAAGGCGTTACTATTTGAAAAGACTCTTGAGCCGGAAATATTTCAAAGTTCTCATTTTCATCGCAAGAGGTTACCCCAAAAGCGAAGAGAAAAAGAAGGGAAATTTTATAAATATATTTCATAATATTAAATTTAATGTTATTTAATTAGCAGTCATGCTAAAAGTATATTCTCTAGGGTTGCTTAGATCTAACACTACATGGTAATTCCCGGCAGCACCATCAAATGTTAAGTCTCCACCGCCTTGTAAAAACCCATCATCATCAACTGTTCCAAGGTCAAAAGCTGCCCATTCATCATTCCCTCTAAATTTAAATGGTCCAGGAGTTAAATCAATATCTACAGAAAGTGTTCTTGTTGCCGGATCATAAATTAAGTCAGTATCGCTGTCCCAACCTGTAGGGGTTGCAGCACCGATAATACCCCAACTTACCGTAGTAGCAGAATATGTTAGTGCATCTGTATCTGCTTTTACAAAATAATAACCTGCACTTGATGTACAATCTGTTTCATCTTGTTCAAGAAGTTTTCCAGTAAAAGTTCCATCGTCAGCCCAATCAGTATTGCCCCAAACGAATCCTCCAGCAGCATCAGATCCAACAAATTTGTACCCTCCATCTAACCAAAGGTAACCTTCATAATCAGTTTCAGCAAAAGCCGATGCAGCTAATAGTGGTGCAGTTGGCGGATCCCATCCTTGATGGTTTCCGGGAACTGCAATTTTTGGTAGATCAGTAGTGAATGGTGTTATATTAATAGTAATTAATTCAGAGGCTTGAGGAATGCTTCCTTGAGTACCTACAGTTGCAATTACTCTAATATCTAAACTTCCCTCTGTAAAAGGTAATAATCCGGCACTAATAACTACTCCGTTAAACTCACTAATATTCCAAGTTAAATACGTGTTTGTAGTAGAACTTGCTAAAAAAGGAGATGCAAAATCAGTTCCTGATTTGGCGAATTCAATATTATAAGTAATTTTTGTAGGTAAACCAAAGTCAGCCGGGTTCCAAGTAAGTGTAAATGCTATGTTTGTTTGGTTTTCTTCCGGATTTAGAATTTGAGAAAATCCAGACTCAGGTGCCGTTATTTCTCCACTTCCTTTAGCAGAAATGGTTAATAGCTCTGTGTCATCATCACATGATGAAATAGAGATAATAAATAGCGACAAAAACAATAATTTAAATATTTTTTTCATTTTATTTTTGTTTTAGTATCCTTCGTTTTGTTGTAAATTAGTGTTAACGCCTAAATCTGAAGCGGGAATTGGCATTATATCTCTAAATGCTTCAGTAGTAATTCCTTGTGAAACATTTCCTTTCCATGGCCAAATACCTTGGCTAGAAAATTGTCCATATCTTACCAAGTCAGTTCTTCTATGACCTTCCCAGTATAATTCTCTTGATCTTTCTGCTAAAATAAAATCTAATGTTAAATCCCCAGATGAAATATTTCCGCTAGCATCTCCATAAGCACGTTGTCTTAATTCGTTTATATAGTCTACTGCAGTAGAAGTACTACCTCCTCCTCCTCTTAAAGCAGCTTCAGCGTACATTAAATAAGCATCTGCTAATCTAAACATTGGAAAATCTGAATCCGGGTGTTGTTCCGGATCAGACCCGGGATTACCGTTAACATCAACATTTCTAAATTTTTCAATAGCGTAACCATCACTAAAATTAGAGATATCTACTATTTCTAGAGACTGATTTGCTGTAAAGAATAATGCTCTGCCATCAGCTGAATTTTCTGGATTAGGAAATTTTTCCACAAAAGTTGAAGTTGTTCTTACACCAAACCATCCTCCATTAATTCCATAATCTGAAGGAACCATATCTCCGCCTACCGGAGCATGTACTAAAAATGTCATTCCTCCAAAAGATTGTGTGCTCAAACCATCAAAAGGAATTGAAAAAACAACTTCATTTTGAGCACCATTAGAGTCATTATCTGCTAAAAATAACTGATAATAAGGGTTACTTGGAATTGAATAACCAGCGTTTATAACATTATTAGTATAAGTGATAACGTCAGAATAACGTAATGTGCCTGTATATACTTCGGCGTTAAGATATAACTTAGCTAATAACATCCAAACTGCAGCCTGGTCTGCACGACCATATTCATTTTGTCTTGCAGCAACTATAGTACCTTCTATGGCTAATAATTCAGATTCTATATAAGAAAATAGATCTGCTCGTTGAATTTGATTCGGTAAAAAAGCACCAATTGGGTCATTTTCTGTTACAAACGGAGGATTAGCGAATAAATCCATGGCATGCCAGTAGCTTAATGCTCTCATAAACCGTGCTTCTGCTCTGAAATCTTGAATTTCTGCTTTTAAAACTGCATCAACACCTCTATCATTTAATTTAGTATCAGTGGTTTGACGTAAAAATTCGTTGGTTAATGCAACTTGAAATAAAATCCTACTGTACATGGTGCGGATGAATTCGTTACCTGAGGTCCAATTTTGAGAGTGTAAGTCTCTAATTGTTCCGTCATTCCAACCAATTACAGCTTCATCGGTAGTCAATTCCTGCATTTTCCAGTATAGTCTCAAATAACTTGAGAATCCTTCATCTAATCCAGCTAAATCCGGGTCGCCGGCAGGACCTTCTTGTCCGCTTAATGATATTCCAGCATAAATTTTAGCTAGAAAGGCTTTATAAGAAGCAGGATCTTCAAAAGTAGCATCAGCTGTAAGTCGATTGTCTTCCGGTTGTAAATCTAAGTCGTTTGCACAAGACTGTACAAAAAGTGCAATAGTAAATGCAAAAAAGATATATTTAATTGTTCTTAACATTGCTTTGAGTTTTATAATATTATTCATCATTAAAATGTAAAATTTAAACCTAATACATAGGTTCTTGGTCTTGGGTAGAAATTATTGTCAATCCCATTAGAAATTTCTGGGTCTAAACCATCATAATCAGTGATGATAAATACATTTGTTGCGGTAAATGAGGCTCTAAAGGTAACTTTTTTCCCCGGCACCAAATAACCTACAGAAACGTTATCAAGTTTGACAAAGTCTGCTCTACTAATATAATAATCAGAAAACAATTGCTGATTTACAAAATTAGTAGTTAAAACACTTGAATGTGCATTAGGATAAAAATCACCCGGAGCATCAATTATGGTTTCAATAACACCTCTATCTGATGCTACGTTATTATATACGTAATTGCCAAAATTTCCTCTAAAGGTAAAACTAAAATCAAAGTTTTTGTAATTCATAGTACTTGTAAATCCTGCAAATACATCAGGGGTTGCTTTTTTATACGCCTGCCTGTCTGCTTCAGTAATTTGGTTATCTCCATTTACATCAACATAAGCTCCTTCAATGGGGTTTCCTGCAGTATCATACACTTGCCTAAATACAAAAAATGTTGAAGGGTCCAGACCTTCTTTCCAAAGTTGGATCTGATTACCAACACCACCTGAAATTCCTCCTTGAGGGATAAAGAAATTAGGGTCATCACCTAAAGAAAGATTAGTGATTTCTACATCTTGTAGGGTGATATTAAAAGCTAAATCCCAATTAAAATTATCAGACCTTGCTATAATACCATTTAAGCCCAGTTCTAGACCTCTACTTGTTGTTGAACCAACGTTTGTAGTTAACAAATCCGCTAAATTTGATCCTGCAGCTGTTGGCACTGTGGCTAAAAGATCTTCCGTTTCTCTATAATAAGCATCTATTGAGCCTGTTAACCTATCATTAAAGAACCCGAAATCTAAAGCTACATTGTATTGTGTGGTTTGTTCCCATTTCAAATTTTCATCAAATTCTTCCGGGCGCAATGTATTTACAAAGACATTACCAAATTGTACACGAGCTTCATTTCTTCCCGGAGTGTAAACTCCTAAATAACCATAGTTAGATCCTATCTCTTGCTGACCTGTTATACCCCATCCTGCTCTTAATTTTAAGCTTGATAGTAGTTTTGAATCTTTCAAAAATTCTTCATTGCTAATTTTCCAGCCAACCGAAGCAGCAGGAAAACTACCCCAACGATTATTTTCACCAAACCTTGATGAGCCATCACGTCTATAGCTGGCAGAAATTAAATATTTATCGGCAATATCAAAACTGGCACGAGCAAAATAAGACTCTAAAGCATTACGATCAATTATAATTGGTATTACTCTATCTTGACCATTAACAGTTACTTCTCTATTAGAAGACACATAAAACTCCTGATAAGAATGTCCTGCCGTTATATCTACTACTGTATTAACACTTTCAATTTCTTTTTTATAATTAAAATAAAAATCTAATAATGTATTTCTGTTTAGCCCACTATAAGAATTACGAGTTTCTGTTGTACTTGTTATAGTAGCTGATCTCGGGTCAATTTGTTTTTTACCATTCAACTCCGAGTAATCGATTCCGGCATTTAAATTAAACCTTAACCCTTTAAGAAATGGTAATTTATAGTCAATATTAAAATTAGTAATGTTTCTTTTGTTTCTGGCTTTATCATTTTCTTGCTGTAAAAGTCCAACAGGATTTTTTGTCGCTAAAGCAACTTGATCTCCAATAGTATTTCCAGTTCTAAACTCAAAAAATCCACCAAAAGGACTTGTTGAATCAAAAACTGCTTGTGTAGGGTCAAAAGCTATGGCATTACCAATGGCATCTTGATTGGCAAAATCATTATCATCAAGAATACCCTTAGAAGTCAGTGTTAATTTCAAATCATTATTTAACAAGCGCTGTGTTAAGGCAATATTTAAAGAAGTTCTTTCATATAAATCTGTTTTTAAAATCCCTTTTTGAGACGTCTGGTCAAAATTGACACGATAATTAAAACTCTTATAACCTTTAGAAATAGTTAAGTTGTGAATAACTCCTTCAGAATTTCGATAAATTTGTTTTTGCCAGTCTGTTTCAGTATTTCCTAGCAAAGAAGCATCAAAACCACTATCAGTTTGAGCAATTGCTCTAAACTCATCAGCAGATAAAATATCAACGTAATCTATAATTGAGCCAATAGAAGCCTTTAAGTCATATTCTATTTTCAAAGGAGTATTTACAGTACCTTTTTTGGTAGTAATTAAAATTACCCCATTAGATGCTCTTGAACCATAAATGGCTGTTGCAGAAGCATCTTTTAAAACTACAAAGTCTTGAATATCATTCGGATTTATAGCATTTAATTGATTTCTAACACCTTGAACACCTCGTTGATCTAGAGGTAATCCATCTACTACGATAAGTGGAGAATTATTAGCAGATAGCGATGCTCCTCCACGAATTCTTATTTCAGAACCTTCGCCGGGAGCTCCACCGTCTGAAGTAACTCTAACACCTGCCGATTTACCTACCAAAAGTTGTTCAGGAGAAACAATAGCACCGTGATTGAATTCTTCAGCAGAAATTTTTTCAATAGCACCAGTTGCATCTTGTTTTGTTGTAGAACCATACCCAATAACAACTACTTCATCCAAACTTTCAGCAGATTCTTCAAGTTCAACATTAATGTCTTCATTATTAGTTACCGTAACCTCTACATTGTTATATCCAATAAATGAAAATACCAATACATCACCGGTATTTACATTATTGATTGCGTATAGACCATCAAAATCGGTTGTCGTTCCGTTAGTTGTCCCTTTAATAACAACATTAACTCCCGGCAACTCGGTTTTGGTCGTCTTGTCAATAACCTTTCCCTTTATAGTAAATTGCGCAAAAGCAATCACAGGAAAGAATAATATTATACTTAAAAAAGTATTTTTAAAATTTCTCATAAATTTAATTTGAGTTAGTTAATCTTTTCAGTTAAAAACTTAACAAACTTTACATTTCACGGGATGAATATACACTCTTAACATTAGATTAACTATGACATGCCAAATAAAACCTCTACGAAAACGGTTTCGTGTTAAAAACTTTTGTATTTTGCTAAAATAGTCCCCTGAAAAAACATAGTTTTTAGTCTAAATATCCTTATTTTGTGGATATACGAATACAATGAAACGAGCATGTTTATCCCGAAGCTTTGGGAGCGAACAGTCCCAATCCCGATAGCTATCGGGATGGTCGAATTGTCAAATATTATAGACATATGAAATCTAAGATTACTATAAAAGATATTGCCAAAGAATTAGGTGTTTCTATTTCTACTGTTTCAAAAGCCTTAAAAGACAGTCATGAAATTAGTGAGGAAACACGTAAAAAAATTAAAGCTTTTGCCAATTTTTATCATTATAAACCTAATAGTTTAGCATTAAAATTAAGGAATAAAAAAACAATGGTTATTGGGATTATAATCCCTGAAATAGTACACCATTTTTTTTCGAGAGTTATCAGTGGTATTGAAAAAACAGCCAATGAAAGAGGTTATAACGTGATGATTTGCTTATCTAATGAATCGTACGATAAAGAGCTTTTAAATATAAATATGCTTGCCGATGGAAGTGTAGATGGTTTATTAATTTCTATAGCTAAAGAAACCCTGAAAAAGAAAGAGTTTAACCATTTTAAAGAATTAATTAATGATGAAATTCCTTTTGTTTTATTTGATAGAGTTTCTAATGAAATAGCTTGCGATAAAGTATTGGTTGATGATGCTGGAGGAGGTTATAAAGCAACTAACCATCTTATTGATATTGGTTGTAAGAGAATTGCTCTGTTAACAACGCCAGATCATGTAAATGTAGGCACTCAACGTAGATTAGGATATATCAGAGCTTTAGAAGAAAACAATAGAAAAGTAAACAACGATTTAATTATCAAAATAAATGAGAGTTTTGACATCGCCGAACAAATAAAAAAGTTATTAAATTCACCCGATAAATTACCGGACGGCATCTTTGCCGTAAACGAAATCTATGCTGCAACTGCTATGAAAATAGCTAGAGAAAAAGGCTTAAATATACCTGAAGATATTGCAGTTATAGGTTTTACTGACGGGTTGATATCTGAATTCTCAACTCCTTCATTATCTACCGTTGCTCAACATGGCTTTACTATGGGAGAACAGGCAGCTGACTTGTTGCTTAATAGAATTCAAAAAAGTGAAAATAATGAAAATAGTTTTGAAAGAAAAGTAATTTCAACCAATCTGAAAATTAGAAATTCTACTCAAAAAATTCATAAAAAAGTGAATTTTAATTAAAAAATTATATATTTACCGCTTGAAACGTAAGTTTTAAACTTATCATTTTACACTTCACACTATATTTAAACTGATATTTTTATTGGTTTGAATTATCATTTTCAATATTTTATTTAATTTATCTGTCATCGATGGATTGTTAAAATTTAAACGCATGAAAAAACAGAAACTGGGTTTTTGGGAGATCTGGAACATGAGTTTTGGTTTCTTAGGTATTCAATTCGGATTTGCCTTACAAGGCGGGTTCATGTCTAGAATATTTCAAACCTTAGGCGCAGAAAAAGATGCTATTCCGTTGTTATGGATTGCAGCACCTTTAACAGGTTTGTTAGTACAACCTATTATTGGATATATGAGCGATAGAACATGGAGTGTGAAATGGGGAAGAAGAAAGCCTTATTTTTTAATCGGAGCCATTTTAAGCACATTAGCCTTGTTTTTCATGCCTCATTCTCCTGCACTTTGGATAGCTGCCGGATTTTTATGGATACTCGATGCGTCCATAAATATATCTATGGAGCCGTTTAGAGCATTGGTAGCTGATAAGTTATCAGAATCTCAACGTTCTTATGGCTTTGTAGTTCAAACTTTAATTATCGGTATTGGTACATGGGTAGCAAGTAATTTACCTTGGATGGTTTCTCAACTAGGCGTAAGTAATTCCGCTGAAGCGGGAGTAATACCAATGTCAGTAAAAGTAGCTTTTTCTATTGGTGCTTTTGTTTTTATGGCAAGTATTCTTTATACCATTTTTACTACGAAAGAATATCCCCCTGAGGACATGGAAGAATTTGAAAAAGAAAAGAAACGTAAAAATCAATTTATACCAGACATCCTAAATAATATTGGTAATATGCCAACAACCATGAAAAAATTGGGTGTTGTTCAGTTTTTTAGCTGGTTTGCTTTTTTTACCATGTGGAGTATGTCAAACCCTGCTTTGACTGAACATGTTTTTAAAACACCTGCACCAATTGAAAGTAATTATAATATGAATATTGCTGAACAAGCTGAAACCTTTAGTGTCGCAAATACAGCATTTCAAGAATCGTCTAATTTAGTAGGTTCTTATATGGGAATTTACGGTCTATCATCAATGGTCTTTGCATTGTTATTTGTTTTTTACACTTCAAAAAGAAGGATTAATAGAAAATTTGTGCATTTAGGCTCTCTTATACTTGGTGGCATAGGATTTTTAGTAATGGTCTATTTACCAGAACCCAACTATTTAGCATTGGCTTTTACCTTAATTGGTTTTGCTTGGGGAAGTATTCTCTCAATGCCTTATGCCATGTTATCGAGTTCTGTTGACCCTAAAAAAATGGGCGTTTTTATGGGTATTTTCAATATGTTTATTGTAATTCCTCAAATTATTGCCGCTTTAGGCGGAATTAATTATATATCTGGTTTATTTGGAGAAGAGACCATTAATGCCATGTTAGTTGCAGGATTGAGTTTAATAATTGCAGGATTAAGCAATCTTTTAATAACCAATAAGGATGCCATTTCCTATCAACCAACAAACGATTAAATGAATAAAAAAGGATTTATATTTGACCTTGACGGAGTAATAGTTGACACTGCGAAATATCATTATTTAGCTTGGAAAAAATTAGCCAATAGCATTGGTGTAGATTTTTCTTCAGCACAAAATGAGCAATTAAAAGGCGTAAGTAGAGTAAAATCTTTAGAGAAAATATTGAGTTGGTCAAATATAACAATTTCTGAAGATCAATTTATGGAACTCATGGCTAGAAAAAATGATGATTATCTCAGCTATATTGCTAAAATGGATGAAAGTGAAATATTACCCGATGTTGCCAATGTTTTAGATTATCTAATAGAAAAGAAACAACCTATTGCTTTAGGCTCTGCAAGTAAAAATGCAAGAGAAATCCTTAAAAAAGTAAATTTATATGATCGATTTAATGTTATTGTAGATGGTAATGATGTTACAGAAGCCAAACCCAATCCCGAAGTATTCTTAATTGCAGCAAGTAAGTTAAGTATTGAGCCTGCTCATTGTATCGTTTTTGAAGATTCTGTAGCAGGAGTACAAGCTGCAAATATTGCAAAAATGATCTCCATAGGAATCGGACAAAAAGAAGTACTTCATGAAGCAGATGATATATTTACAGATTTTACGAAGATGAATACAAATTATATAAAAAAGTTAATAAATAAATAGAAACAAGACAGAAAGATTCAAGAGACAAGATGAAAAAAATAAATCTTATGTCTTGAGTCTTCCTATCTTAAGTCTTATAGAATATGAATCAAGATTTTATCAAACCAGACAATTGGTCAATCATAGAAGAAGATTTTGACGCTAATCGTGTTAAAGCTTCAGAAAGTCTATTCAGTATTGGTAATGGAGCCATGGGTCAACGTGCCAATTTTGAAGAGCAATACTCAGGGTTAACATTTCAGGGAAGTTATATAGCAGGAGTGTATTATCCTGATAAAACACGTGTCGGCTGGTGGAAAAACGGTTATCCAGCGTATTTTGCAAAAGTATTAAATGCGCCTAATTGGATTGGTATTAATGTTTTGGTCAATGACGAAAAATTAGATTTATTTACTTGTAGATCAATATCAAACTTTCGTAGAGAGCTCAACATGAAAGAAGGATGGTTGGGACGTAGATTTACAGCAACACTTCAAAATGATATAAAAATCAGTGTTGAAACCAAACGTTTTATGAGTTTAGAATTAGATGAAATTGGTGCTATTGAATATTCTATAACTCCGCTTAATAGCGATACGAAAATTCAATTTCAACCATATATTGATAGTGGTATTGTCAATGAAGACACCAATTGGGATGATACGTTTTGGAATACACTCAATGTAAGTCATGAGAATAATCAGGCTTTCATTCAGGCAAAAACTATGAAAACAGATTTTTACACTTGTACTTTCATGGAGTCTAAGGTGTTTATTAATAATAATAGTGTATTAATTGAACCTAATATAAATGCCGATGCTAATTATGCTTCTTTTTGTTATCCGCGCCAAGTAAAACAAGGAGAGGTTTATACAATTCATAAATTTGGAGGTTATACTGTCGATAGAAATCATACTAAAACCAAATTAGTTTCAGCAGCTAAAACTGCACTAAAAAAAGCAACTAAATTAGGTTTCCAAGCATTGTTACAACTTCAAAAACAAGCATGGGCAGGTATTTGGGATATGGCAGATATTACTATTGATGGTGATGTAAAAGCACAGCAAGGTATCCGTTTTAATATTTTTCAATTAAATCAAACCTATTCGGGTAAAGATGCACGATTGAATATTGGTCCAAAAGGGTTTACCGGTGAAAAATATGGAGGAAGTACTTATTGGGATACCGAAGCTTATTGCATACCATTTTATATGACAACCAAAGATCAACAGGTTGCTAGAAACTTGTTAGAATATCGTTACAATCATTTAGACAAAGCAATTGAAAATGCCAAAAAATTAGGCTTTACCAATGGAGCAGCGCTCTATCCTATGGTAACTATGAATGGTGAAGAATGCCATAACGAATGGGAGATCACCTTTGAAGAGATCCATCGTAACGGGGCCATTTCTTTTGCTATTTATAATTACTATCGTTATACGGGAGACTACAGTTATATTACTGAAAAAGGATTGGAAGTATTGATTGCTATTGCGCGTTTTTGGCATCAGCGTGCAAACTATTCTAAAGCAAAAAATAAATATGTAATTCTTGGAGTAACCGGACCAAATGAATATGAAAATAACGTAAACAATAACTGGTATACCAATTATATTGCAAAATGGTGTATTACATACGCTATTGAAAATATTGAAAGAATAAAATCTGATTATAGTTCTGATTTCACTAGAATTATGAATAAAGTGCAGCTTTCTAATGCTGAAATTGAACAATGGAGCAATGTAGCCAATAATATGTGCTTCCCTTATTCAGAAGAACAGCAAATATATTTACAGCAAGACGGATTTTTAGATAAAGAATTAATTACAGTTGCAGATTTAGACAAATCGAATAGACCAATCAATCAGAAATGGTCTTGGGATCGGATTCTACGTTCGCCATATATAAAACAAGCAGATGTGTTACAAGGTTTCTACTTCTTTGAAGACCATTTTACGGAGGAGGAATTAGAACGACATTTTGATTTTTATGAATCGTTTACAGTTCATGAATCGTCATTATCGCCATGTGTGCATAGTATACAAGCCGCAAAATTAGGTAGAATGGAACAGGCATATCAATTCTATTTGCGGACTTCTCGACTAGATCTAGACGATTATAATCATGAAGTAGAAGAAGGCTTGCATATTACATCTATGGCTGGAACTTGGATGAGCATCGTTGAAGGTTTTGGAGGGATGCGTGTAAAAGATAACGTCTTATCATTTGTTCCTAAGATTCCAAAGCAATGGGTAGCCTATTCATTTAAAGTAAATTTTAGAAATCAAGTTTTAAAAGTGAATATCACCCAAACGGGTACTTCTTTCAAAATTGATGGAGATAATGAACTAGATATTTTGGTAAATAATAAACAAGTAACTGTTTCGCCAAATAGCTTGGTGACCGTTTAAGAAAACATCATTCTAAATGAATGTCCGTTCGAGCGCAGTCGAGAACTATTTTGAAAATAGATTTTATACTAAATAAAAAAGGTCTCGACTGCGCTCGACCAGACAACAACAAAAACATTAATTATGAAAAACTTACTTTACATTCTATTCTTTTTTTTTAGCTTATCTATCTTTTCTCAAGTAGAAAAAATAGAACCCCCATTTTGGTGGGGCAACATGCAGAACACCGAATTACAAATTATGTGTTATGGAAAAAATATAGCTCAATATGATGTTTCAATTTCTGATAATATCAAGATAATTAACATTAGAAAAACTGAAAACCCTAATTATGTTTTTGTGACTATTGATACTAAAAATGTACCAGTAAGTACATTCCAAATAGTGTTTAAAAAGAAAGGAAAAACAAAATTCTCCCAACCTTATGAATTAAAACAACGAAAAGAAAACTCAGCTTTACGAAAAGGTTTTGATGCTTCAGATGTTATGTATTTGATAATGCCAGATCGTTTTGCTAATGGAAATCCAAATAATGATAGTACAGATGATACTGTCGAAAAAGCAACTAGAAATAATTCAGGCGGCCGACATGGCGGTGATATTCAAGGTGTGATAGACCATTTAGATTATATTCAAAAATTAGGTGCTACTGCAATTTGGAGCACACCTATGTTAGAAGATAATGAGCCAACATATTCTTACCATACTTACGCACAAAGTGATTTTTACAAAATAGACCCTCGATATGGTACCAATCAAGATTATAAACGTTTGGCTGATGAAATGCATAAACGTAATATGAAATTGGTAATGGATTATGTTACAAATCATTGGGGAAGCAAACATTGGATGATTCAAGATTTACCAACTAAAGATTGGATTCATATTTGGGAAAATGGTGAAAAAGGATTCCAACGTAGTAATTACAGAATGACAACACAATATGACACCAATGCCTCTCAACTAGATGCAAAAGCATGTATGAATGGTTGGTTTGATACTACGATGCCTGATATGAATCAAAGCAATCCATTAGTATTAAAATACATCACTCAAAATGCTATTTGGTGGATTGAATATGCAGGTTTAGACGGATTTAGAGTAGATACCTATTCTTACAACGATAAAGAAGCTATTGCTAAATGGACCAAAGCTATCATGGATGAATACCCACATTTCAATATTGTTGGTGAAGTATGGATGCATGATCAGGCGCAAATTGCTTATTGGCAAAAAGATAGTAAAATAGGTGCTTTGCAAAGTTATAATTCATATCTGCCAAGTGTAATGGATTTTACCTTGCACGATGCTGTTACTTCCGTTTTTAACGAAGACAATGCTTCTTGGAACAACGGAATGATCAAAGTATATGAAAATTTTGTAAACGATTTTCTGTATCCTGACATCAATAATATATTGGTATTTGCAGGTAATCATGATACCAATCGTATCAATGAAATTTACAATAATGATATTAATAAGTATAAACTGGCAATGACCCTTATTTTTACAAGTCGCGGAATTCCGCAAATATATTATGGTGACGAAATAGGAATGTTAGGAAATAAAGAAAAAAATGGTGATGGTGATATTAGGAAAGATTTTCCCGGAGGATGGCAGGCTGATTCCAGCAATGCTTTTACAGAAAAAGGAAGAACAGAAAAACAAAACGAATACTTTAATTTTACAAAAAAAGTATTGAATTGGCGAAAAAATACTGAAGTTATTCATACCGGAAAAACCATGCAATTCTTGCCTGAAAATAATGTATATGTTTATTTTAGATATAGCGATACTGAAAAGGTGATGGTTGTTATCAATAATAATCAAGAAGCACAAGAATTACACCTAAATCGTTTTACTGAAATGATTAAAGGTATTACATCTGGAAAAGATATTATTTCTGATAAAGAGGTTTCTTTAGAGAATACATTAAAAGTAGAAGGTAAATTGTCTATGATAATCGAATTAAAATGAGACCTCACAGGTTTCAAAAACCTGTGAGGTCTGAAATTAAAGACGGAAGGGTTAAAACAAAATGAAACTAAAAAAATTCATCATATCATTATTTTTTATATCACTCCTTTTCTCCTGCAAAGAAGAAAAGAAACAGACTATTGTTAAAGACTTAATAATATCAAGAAAAGTAGAAGATATCAACCTGTCAAGCGGCACGCTCCAACGTATTGACAGTTTCCCTTCAAAATTTATCAAACCACGAAATGTTGATGTTTGGCTTCCTGATAATTATACCGAAAATAAAAAATATGCTGTTTTGTATATGCACGACGGACAAATGCTGTTTGACGCTGCAAAAACATGGAACAAACAAGAATGGAAAGTTGATGAGATTGTTTCAATATTATTAGAAGATAAAAAAATTAGAGATATTATTGTAGTCGCTATATGGAATATCACTGAAACACGACATAGTGATTACTTTCCTCAAAAAGCTTTTGAATTACTTTCAAAAAAAGTTCAAGACTCAATATTTAACGAAGTAAATAATAATTTACAAGTTGCTGGTTTAAATGCAGACAATTATTTAAAATTTATTGTTCAAGAACTAAAACCCTATGTTGATAAACAATTTTCAACTTTAACAGATTATCAAAATACGTTTATTGCTGGGTCAAGTATGGGCGGATTAATATCGATGTATGCAATTTGTGAATATCCGGAAGTTTTTGCTGCTGCTGCTTGCATCTCAACACATTGGCCCGGTATAATACCTTCTGACAACAATCCTGTACCAGCAACTTTTTTTAGTTATATGGAAGTAAACTTGCCTTCGCCCAAAACACATAAGTTCTATTTTGATTATGGTACTGAAACCCTAGATCAGTACTATCCGCAATATCTTGATGTTGTAGATAAAATATTTTTTGAGAAAGGATATACTGAGAAAAATTATATGAATCTTGAATTTGAAGGCGCCGATCATTCAGAAGAGTCTTGGAATAGACGATTTGATATTCCACTTATATTTTTATTAAAGAAAAATTAAATGAAAATAATTAGAATATTTATACTCTTATTTTTAATCACTGCCATTTCCTTTGCACAGAATAGTAAAAGAGTATTTGAAAATTTTAAAGAAAGTGAGAGCTTTTTTGAAATTTCTACTAACGACGGAAAATATATCATAACGCCTTATACTAATAATATCATTGAAACTACTTTTATTCCTAACGGAGAAGTTTATAACAAGAATTCACATGCAGTTGTTCTAAAACCTCAAAAAACAAATGTAACTACAACTGTGACAGTTAATAGCATTGAAATCCTAACCAATGGTGTTTCTGTTACCATTCAAAAATCGCCTTTTCAAATACAGTATTTATATAAAAACAAGCCTCTTTTATCTGAAAAAAGCGGTTATATAAAAACAGATAGTACTGAAGTATTAGATTTTAATATCTCAGCCGATGAAATTCTATATGGAGGAGGTGCTAGAGCTTTAGGAATGAATCGACGTGGCAATCGTCTGCAATTATATAATCGGGCACATTATGGTTATGAAACACATTCTGAATTGATGAATTTTACTATGCCATTAGTATTATCTTCAAAAATTTATGCCATACATTTTGACAATGCTCCTATCGGATTTTTAGATCTAGACAGCAAAAAAAATAACACCCTAAGCTATGAAACTATTAGTGGTCGAAAAACCTATCAAGTTATTGCTAATGATTCTTGGTTAGGTTTGATTGATAATTATACCGATTTAACGGGAAAACAGCCTTTATTACCACGTTGGGCACTAGGTAATTTTTCGAGTAGATTTGGTTATCATAGTGAAAAGGAAACACGTGAGACAGTTCAAAAATTTATTGACGAAAAAATACCTTTAGATGCTGTAATTATTGATATTTATTGGTTTGGGAAAGAAATGAAAGGTACCATGGGAAATCTTGAATTTTTAAAAGATTCTTTTCCAACTCCTAAAAAAATGATTGCCGATTTTCAAAAAAAGGGAGTAAAAACCATATTGGTAACTGAACCTTTTGTTTTAACAACATCAAAACGTTGGCAAGAAGTTGTTGAGAAAGATGTTTTGGCAAAGGATTCTCTTGGAAATCCTTTCAGATTCGATTTTTACTTTGGCAATACCGGATTGATAGATATTTATAATCCTAAAGGAAAAGATTGGTTTTGGAACATCTATAAAGAATTATCTGATCTTGGTGTACAAGGATTTTGGGGAGATTTAGGAGAACCTGAAGTCCATCCTTCAGATTTGATTCATGCAACCGGAACTGCTGACGAAGTCCATAATATCTATGGACACGATTGGGCGCGATTGGTTCATGAAGGTTATAAAAAAGATTTTCTTAATCAACGTCCGTTTATTTTAATGCGTGCAGGTTATTCTGGTTCTCAGCAATTTGGAATGATACCATGGTCAGGTGATGTCAACAGAAGTTGGGGCGGATTACAATCACAACCGGAAATTGCCTTACAAATGAGTATGCAAGGAATGGCTTTTATGCACTCTGATCTAGGCGGTTTTGCAGGCGCAAATCTTGATGATGAATTATATACCCGTTGGTTGCAATATGGCGTTTTTCAGCCTATTTACAGACCACACGCACAAGAAGAAGTACCACCGGAACCTGTATTTAGAGAGTCAAAAACCAAAGCGCTTGCAAAGCAATCTATAGAGCTACGCTATAAATTATTGCCATATAATTATACTCTGGCATTTCAAAATAATCAGACAGGTGCACCATTAATGCGTCCACTATTTTTTGACGAACCAGATAATCATAAGTTGTTAAATAGTGCTACTTCTTACCTTTGGGGAAACGATTTTTTGATCACTCCAATTGTGGTTTCAGGAGTGAAAGAAACAGCAATTTATTTTCCTAAAAAAAGTACTTGGTTTGACTTTTATACTGATGAAAAGCTTCAAGGAGGTCAGACAAAAATTGTTCCTGTTCATGAAAATTATATTCCAACCTATGTAAGGGCAGGCGCGTTTATCCCTATAGCAAATCCGATGCAAACTACAAGAGATTATGATACAAATAACTTTAAGCTACATTATTATCATGACACTTCAATTCATGTAAGTAAAGGTAAATTATATAATGATGATGGTTTAACTGTCAATGCTCAAGCAAAAGAGCAATACGAAATACTGACCTTTTATAGTGAGTATAAAAAAAGAAGATTAGAATTTGAGTTTGAACGCTTAACTGGAGTGAATTATACATCAAAAAACAAGCAAATTGACCTAATAGTTCATAATATTCAAAAGAATCCAAAACGAATAAAAATAAACAGAAAAAGAAAAGAATTTATTTGGGATGAAGTTAATAAAACATTGACAATTCCCATTCTATGGAAAACAGAAAAGATCTTGAAACTTAACATTAAACTTTAATCAATTATAAAATGAAAAAATTAGCAGTAATCGTTATAATAGTAACTGTATTGATTTCCTGTAAAACAGAAAAGAAAGAAAATACAACCGTTAAAAAAGAAACAACCGAAAAACTTGCTGAAGTATCACCAGCAATGATGGAAAATGCAGTAATTTATGAAGCAAACATACGTCAATATTCACCAGAAGGAACCTTTGATGCGTTTACTAAAGACATACCTCAACTAAAAGAATTGGGTGTGAAAATTATTTGGTTAATGCCAATCCATCCTATTTCAGAAATCAAACGTAAAGCCAAAGGAGATGTTTTTATGAGTGATATAGAAGATGTTGAGGAACGTAAAAAATATTTAGGAAGCTATTATTCAGTATCAGATTATACTAAAGTGAATCCTGATTATGGCACAAAAGACGGTTTTAGAGAATTGTTAAATACAGCACATAATAATGGTATGTATGTTATTTTAGATTGGGTGCCGAATCATACAGGCTGGGACCATCCTTGGATAAAAACCAATCCAGAGTTTTATACTAAAAATGATAAAGGAGAAATTACAGACCCTATAGACCCGAGAACAGGAAAATCTTGGGGCTGGACAGACGTTGCAGATTTAAATTATGACAATAAAGAGTTATGGAAAGAAATGACCAACGATATGAAATATTGGATAACCAATTTTGATGTAGATGGTTTCCGTTGTGATGTTGCAGGAGAAGTCCCAACACCTTTTTGGAAATATGCCACTACAGAGTTACATAAAGAAAAGAAATTATTTATGCTGGCTGAAGCTTGGCAACCTGAACTTTTACGCGATAGTTTATTTGATATGGCTTATGCTTGGGAAGGACATCATATTATGAATGAAATTGCTCAAAGCAAAAAGACAGTTAAAGACTGGGATGGTTATATCACAAAAATTGACACCATGTATCAAAAAGATGGTATATTAATGAATTTTATAACCAATCATGATGAAAATTCATGGAATGGAACCGTAAATGAAAGAATGGGAGATGCAGGAGAAATGATGTTGGCGTTAAGTTATCTAACTCCCGGAATACCTTTGATTTATTCTGGTCAGGAATATGATATGAACCATAGATTAAAATTCTTCGAAAAAGATTCTATTCCAAAAACAAAAGGAAAGGTTTGGTCAATATTAGAAAAATTAGGAAAACTGAAAAATTCAAACCCGGCATTAAACGGCGGGAAAAAAGCCGCATCTTATACTAGAATCAATACTGATAAAGATGAAACTATCTTGGCTTTTGAAAGGACAAAAGGAGGCAATAAAATAATTTTTATTGCAAATTTATCTAATGAGTCTACATCATTTTCAATTCCTATAACCGATAGTTTTAATGATTATATGAATAACTCAGAGCTTTCTTTAAAAGAAGATCAACAGGTTACTTTTAAACCTTGGGAATATAAGGTTTTAATAGTTGGATTAAATAATTGAGGTGAAATTGATTTTCAATTATATAAAATTATTATTGAATTGTTTTAGACCTCACAGGTTTTAAAAACCTGTGAGGTCTTTATACAAACACCCTCAAAATAGGTGAAACAGTTTTATTAAATTTATAAAACATGTAAGAACATTCGGTATGTATAGATATTTATTTTGGTATAGAAATCAGGTTAAAACATACAAATAATGCGTCTGATGTTATTATAAAACTAAAACCTGAACAAAATATAAATCAAAAAGCCCGAACTAAAAGTTCGGGCTTTTTGTGGTACCTCCAGTCCCGAAGCTTCGGGAGAACCGGGAACACTTTATTTCTTACTTAAAATATCATCTAATATTTTTAGGGTCTGAAATTATCTCTTTAATAAATTTTTTACTCTTCATTCTTTTGATAAAACTCTCTAAATACAAAGCTTCGTCCCTACTATTACACCTTTTGTTTAATACAATTTCCCAATCAGAGGCTGATTTTGTAAATGCTTTTTTAAAATAATGTGAATTATGCAAAGTAACCCTTGTATCAATGTTTGGAGTCTCACCTACATAAAAACGATTTAATATTTTACTGTATAAAATGTATAGATAATGCATATGAATCAATTAAAATCAAAAAACCCGAACTAAAAGTTCGGGTTTTTTGTGGTACCTCCAGGAATCGAACCAGGGACACATGGATTTTCAGTCCATTGCTCTACCAACTGAGCTAAGGTACCATTGCTTTTAAGCGGTTGCAAATATAACTGTAAATTTAAAATAAATCCAAACTA
>VAPM010209750.1_pt1 | contig 43240 bp, 35 predicted proteins | sample 3395091 | NCBI WGS metagenome assembly VAPM01 (sample SAMN08290445, study PRJNA428436) | hydrothermal vent metagenome | isolation source: Deep-sea hydrothermal vent chimney 3 | place: Pacific Ocean: Juan De Fuca Ridge
ATGCTTGCATCATACGGTTTTCATGCAGAAAATGTAATAGTTGCTGAGTATGCTCATGGTATTGAGAGCCCTAGTGAAATCGCAATTTTTTATTTTGATCAACCTGGGTTACAAAAAGAATTGAATAAGGATAATACAGTAATGAAGGCGATTGAGAATTTCAATAATACATACACAGATGGTTTTGTTTATCTAGGAGGTGTGGCTATGTAAGTGCGTTAAATTAATGTACTTATCCCTAAAAACATGGTTTTAGGCTAACAAGGAGCTGCTTGCTAATATCCACTCTGACATTGATGATTGTTTTACTCTTTTTTCGGTTTGCCATAAAGACTCATCCCTGCTAAGTTCGGGCTTGAAGCCTATTCGACTGTTCGAGTTAAAAAATCGGGTCGGTTCAGTGCCCCCGCTTGTTAACGGACTTATAAGACCGGGCAATTATCGGGCTACTGAACCGGTAACTTGCTAGTAACAGGTTACCGGCTTTACTTTAAAATAAAATAATGGGGAAATTTAACCATACAAGACCAATTTCGTGTCAAAATAAATCTAAATCGGAGGGATTATAGTAGCTCAGTCCTGATCCAATATCTCCAATAATTATACGGTTGAGTCTTTATTAATCGTATCCGATTAGATCAATGTCATTTCCATCGTTTCGACATTAATCGCACCATGCCAATTTAACCTTTGACGACCACTATTTTTTTTAGTTTTCAATTTTCTCCTTTCTTTATCCCGCCATAACCCGCCATTTAGCCGACTAGGCCTGTGTTTTTTCTCAATAGGAAAAACTGCGAATCGAAGGGATATCTGCACGCGCTAACACTTAAATCTATAACGCCATGGGTATATCAATATATTTCCTCTTATTTAGGTTGAATACGACCTTTTCTCTGATTCGAAATATAAAGTTATTTTTACAGGTCCTAATCATGGTTTTTCAGGTTAAAGATTTAAAATTGCTCGCCGATAGTTGAGGTTGAATATACAGAGAGTTTAACGTCTACATAGACCGGCAGGATGATAAGCAATGACAACTGGGGATGAAGTTATCAATATTGAAGTGGATCTGGGCGATGCGCTGGATATATCCCATGTTAGAGGGATATGGGAAAAATTGAGCAAGGCGATGGAAAGTGCAAATTCAATAAGTTTGAAGGCCGGTCAGGTCGATGTTGCTGATACCTCTGCTTTACAGATGCTGAGTGTCTTTTTTCTCGATGTAAAGGGTCAAAATATTGTTGTGCGTTGGGATGGAGTAGCAGAAAGTATATACAAGGCAGCGGCCTTGTTGGGTTTGACAAAACAGCTGGATTTGTGATTTTTTGTTTTTATTGAAATGGTAAAGGGATAGCCTAATGGCAAAGATACTTACAGCAGATGATTCGGCATCAATGCGACAAATGGTTAGCTTCACCTTAAAAGGAGCAGGGTACGACGTGGTTGAGGCCGTCGATGGTATGGACGCGTTTAATAAAGCGGAAAAAGAGAAAGCGGATTTGGTGATCACGGATGTGAATATGCCGAATCTTGATGGCATCGGGCTTGTTAAAAAATTACGTGGTTTGCCGACCTATAAATTCACGCCGATTTTACTACTGACAACCGAATCAGGAAAAGAAAAAAAATCTGAAGGGCGCGCGGCTGGTGCCACGGGGTGGTTAGTCAAACCATTTAATCCGGATCAACTTTTAGCGACAGTGAAAAAAGTATTGGGGTAGTCTGCTATGTCGTTCGATATGGAACAATTTCTCGAAACTTTTTATGAAGAGAGTTTCGAGGGGCTGGATATAATGGAAACAGAATTGCTGAATCTCGACGTGGGTGCCACTGATCCGGAGACAGTCAATACTATTTTTCGATCTGCTCATTCTATCAAAGGAGGTGGGGCTACTTTTGGTCTTACGGATATTGCCGAATTTACACACGGCTTAGAAACTCTGTTGGACGAAATGCGAGATGGCCGCAGGGCTGTGACGCAGGAAGCCGTTAGTTTGCTGCTGCGTTCTGTTGATTGTATCCGTGACATGTTAACCGCAGCCAAAACAAAATCTGATTTTAATCAAGATGAAGTGACGCTGGTTGATCAAGCGGTTAAAACCATGTTGGGTTCTGAACAAAATATTAGCGAATCGGGTTCGACAATAACCGTGGCTGAAAGTACTGGTTTTGATCATAAAAAAGACTCTGGTGAAACAGGTTGGTTGATTAATTTCAGACCTCATGCAAATTTATTTCATACGGGGAATGATCCGGTTCGTATGTTTCGTGAGCTGGAGTCATTAGGCTCTCTGACTGTTGAAGCGGATATGAATTCATTACCTGCGTTTGTTGATCTGGTTCCTGAAGATGCTTATATGGGTTGGACTATTACGCTACTCGGTAATGTGACGCGTGAAGATATTGATGACGTTTTTTCTTGGGTAGAAGATGAATGTGACCTGACCATTACAGCACTTGACGATCAGACTGTGACAGCGATAGAACCTGTTCCTGAACCCGTCGTTGTTGATCCAGAAGAAGAAAAAATAGAAGTTGAGGAAAAATCGGCCGCAGTAATAAAAGCGGTACCGCCTCCTGAAGAACAACGTCAAGGGGATGATCGGCGTAAGATCAATGAACGTCGCCAAACAGCAAAGCCTGCTGGGGAAAGTACCTCCATTCGAGTGGGTATCGATAAAGTCGATGCCTTGATCAATATGGTAGGTGAATTAGTTATTACTCAATCTATGTTGAATCAATTAAGCAAAGATTTTGATATGAATCGCCTTTCTAAATTGCAAGAAGGGGTGGCACTGTTAGAGCGCAATACTCGAGAACTTCAAGAAAATGTGATGCGTATTCGCATGTTACCGATTAGTTTTGCTTTTAATCGTTTTCCCAGAATGGTACATGATTTGTCGCAAAAACTGGATAAAAAAATAGAATTAAAGCTGTTAGGCGAGCAAACCGAACTTGATAAAACGGTAATGGAAAAAATTGGTGACCCTTTGGTTCATTTGGTTCGTAATTCCCTGGATCATGGTTTAGAAACACGGGATGTACGTAAACAGGCAGGGAAGTCGGAAACCGGAACACTACAGCTTAATGCTTTTCATCAAGGTGGCAATATTGTCATTGAAATTAGTGATGATGGTGCAGGTTTGAATAAAGAGCGCATCCTGAATAAAGCTAAAGAAAAAGGCTTGGTCGGAGCTGATGAGGTTTTGAGTGATGAAAAAATTCATGAGTTAATTTTTCGCCCTGGGTTTTCTACTGCCGAAGTCGTTAGCGATGTATCGGGTCGTGGTGTGGGTATGGATGTTGTAAAACGTAACATCAAGGATTTGAGCGGAACGATTGAGGTGGTTTCAGAAGAAGGTGTTGGCAGTACGTTTACGATTCGTTTGCCACTCACTCTGGCCATTCTTGATGGTCAATTAGTTAAAGTAGGTGAGGAAACTTACATTATTCCCTTGGTTTCGATTGTCGAATCACTACAAATGAAAAAAGAACATATCAATATCATTGCCGGAAAGTCAGAAGTTTATAAAATGAGAGAAGATTATTTGCCTATCGTCAGGTTGCATGGCTTGTTTGATCATGAGAAAGACGAAAGTATTTTAGACAATGCTTTACTCGTGGTGGTTGAAGGTGAAGGCCAACGAGTGGGCTTGGTTGTCGATGATTTACTCGGCCAACAACAAGTTGTGATTAAAAGTTTGGAATCTAATTATCGAAAAGTAGATGGTGTGTCTGGCGCGACCATACTGGGCGATGGAACCGTTTCATTGATTCTGGATATTGCAGGGTTGATTGCGTGTGCTGAGCGTATGAATTATGGACAAAGCGAGTGTGGCGATAATAATTATATAGGTATGGGATAGGAGTAAGGCAGTATGAATATTGAGGAGGCAGTCAATTCAGGTGGTGTACATGGTGCCGCAGAAGGTATGAACCAATATCTGACGTTTATTATGGCTGAAGAAGAATATGCAGTTGATATTTTACGTGTTCAGGAAATAAAAGGATGGGATGTCGCTACTGCGCTGCCCAATACACCAGCCTATGTCAGAGGTGTGATAAACCTGAGGGGTACGATTGTTCCTATTATTGATCTGCGACAACGGTTTGGTCTGGACTCTATTCAATATGGAGCGACAACGGTGGTGATTGTGTTGAAAGTGCTTTCTGATGCTGGGGAACGAATTATGGGTGTGGTGGTGGATGCGGTATCTGAAGTCTATAACGTCTCTCCAGATGAAATGAAACCGGCACCCAGTTTTGGCGAAGTTCGAAAAGAAGTTGTGAAGGGCTTGGCTACCGTTGAAGATAAAATGATTATTATTCTCGACATTGATCAGCTTTTAAACGAGCGAGAGTTACAAGTGGCTACCGCCAGCCAATAATATTGTCGATAAAGGTTTGTGTGTGATGAATAAAAATAAATTATCAACAGATCATTTTTCTCTGAATACGACTTCCACAAAGAAGCAAGAACAAGGTATGGCAAGGGACAAGTTTTATATGTCGAATAAAATTGTACGATGTCCTGTTCTGACACCACTGGAGCGCTTGGCAGCAGACCTGGCATGGAATGGATAAAAGGATTTTGAAATGAAGACTGGAGTAAATGAAAAGAACAATATCGATCCTCGTTTGGCTGAGATTGATTCGAATTTACTGAAACAAACCTTTGAGGTTTTGATCCCACAAGGAGAAGCTTTGTGTGTGCGCTTCTATGAGGACTTATTTGATCAATATCCAGAGGTGAAACCCTTTTTTGAAAAAAGTGATATGGAGAAGCAGAGTCAAAAATTGTTATCTGCTCTGTCATTAGTGGTTTCCAGTTTTGTTAAAAAAGAACTTCCGGTTGATGCGCTCAAACAATTGGGTGTGCGACATCAAACTTATGGAGCATTAGAAGGGCATTATCAAGCTGTAGAAGAAGTGTTGTTAGGGGTGATGAAAGAGTTTTCTGGAAAACTCTGGACGGGTGAAGTAGAAAAGGTATGGCGCGATGCATTAAATATCGTCGCGACGACGATGATAAGTGCATACAGTATAACGGAGGGTTCATCAATGGAATCAACTAAACAAACAGTACAGGTGGAGAGCAAGGAAGTGAAAAATAAAGAGACGCTGCGCATGCAGGCAGCAGTAGATAATGCGATGACCGCAATTATGATGATTGATCGCGATTTAATGATTACCTACGCCAATAAATCAACCCTTTCGCTTCTACAAAAACACGCCGATGCGTTCAGTGTACTCTACCCTGGGTTCTCTGCTGACAATATCGTGGGTACTTGCATTGATATTTTCCATAAAAACCCAGAACATCAAAGAAAATTATTAAGTGATCCTTCAAACCTGCCTTATTTAACAGATATTCAGGTTGGGCCGCTCAAATTTTCGCTTAATGTGACAGCGCAAATCGATACTGTGGGCAACTATATTGGTACGACCTTGGAATGGTCGGATGTGACAGAGTTGCGCCAACAAGAGAGTATCAATGCCGATTTTGCTAGTCAAATCGCCGCCATTAGTAAGAGTCAAGCAGTGATCGAGTTCAATATGGACGGTACCATTATTCAAGCTAATGATAATTTTCTAAACACCTTGGGCTATCGTTTAGAAGAAATACAAGGTAAACATCACCGAATTTTTGTTGAAAAAAACTACGCGCAATCAGTGGAATATAGCCGTTTTTGGGACAATCTGAAAGCGGGTGAATACGATTCAGGACGTTATATGCGTCTGAGTAAGGATGGAAGAGAAGTTTGGATTCAGGCTTCCTATAACCCGGTTTTTAATAACGAGGGTCAACCCGTTAAAATTGTGAAATATGCGACTGATGTCACGGCTACGGTAGAAAAAGAAATAGAAGTTGCTCGCCTACAGTCAGCCATTGATGGCGCACAGACCAACATGATGTTATGTGATCTTGATTTAAAAATCACTTATGTCAATCCATCTGTAGTTGCGATGCTGACCAAGCGAGAGATAGAACTTAGGCAATCATTTCCTGGCTTTGACCCGAGAAATTTAGTCGGTCAAAACATAGATCAGTTTCATAAAAACCCTTCGCATCAACGCGCCTTATTAGGTAATAAGCATAGCCTGCCTACCAAGGCAGAAATCAAGGTTGCCAATCTGGAATTTGAGGTTAATGCAACTCCTATTCTTGACGGTGATGGCAATTTGATGGGCAACATGGTGGAATGGCGTGATATCACGGAGCAAAAAGATGCCGAACACCAGATGCAGGCATTAATTGAGGCCGCTTCTGCGGGTGATTTATCAAAACGCATAGATGCATCTACTTATAACGGGTTTATGAAAACACTTTCTGATGGTATCAATCAAATGCTGAATGCTGTAGTGGATCCGATTAAAGAAGGGACTCGGGTGATGCAAGCGCTTGCCGAAGGCGATCTTACGCAAAATATGCAGGGTGAGTTCGCAGGTGAATTTGCAATATTGCGTGATGCTATTGATACATCAATTAACAATCTACGTAATATGGTGGGCGATATCAGAACCTCGGCATCGGCCATTACCTCCGGTGCGGGTGAAATTTCGCAAGGCAATCAAGATTTGAGCCAACGCACTGAAGAACAGGCTTCTTCTCTTGAAGAGACGGCTTCCAGTATGGAAGAACTGACTGGCACGGTAAGACAAAATGCAGATAATGCCAAACAAGCGAACCAACTGGCCGCAGGGGCACGGGGACAGGCTGAAAAAGGAGGCGATGTCGTTGGTAATGCTATTTCAGCAATGTCTGAAATAAACAGTAGCAGCAAAAAAATCGCTGATATTATTGGTGTTATTGATGAAATAGCCTTCCAAACTAATTTGCTGGCGCTTAATGCCGCCGTTGAAGCGGCTCGAGCAGGGGAGCAAGGGCGAGGCTTTGCTGTGGTGGCTGCCGAGGTGCGCAATTTGGCACAACGCAGTGCTGCCGCAGCCAAAGAGATCAAAGGCTTAATCAAAGACAGCGTTGAAAAAGTGGATGATGGCTCACGTTTGGTAAATGAGTCAGGACAAACTTTGCAAGAAATTGTAACTGCAGTGAAAAAAGTAAGTGATATCATCGCTGAAATTGCGGCGGCCAGTCAAGAGCAGTCTACAGGTATTGAGCAAGTTAACAAAGCAGTGGCGCAAATGGACGAGGTGACGCAACAAAATGCAGCCCTGGTTGAGCAGGCCGCTGCGGCGAGTGAATCGCTTGATGAGCAAGCAAGAGGATTGGATCAATTGATGACTTTTTTTAACTCAGGAAATGATCAACCCGTCGTAGAAAATCAACGATCTGTCTCTCATTCGAATGGTTTCCAACAGCAAAAACGGCCAGCACCCATGCGAGCCAAACGTCAATCCGCCCCGGCCGTTGCTGCAGATGCAAATGACTGGGAGGAATTTTAGTCGGTCATCTGTGTTTTCTTATCAGGGTACGATTTCCGTGCCCTGTATTTAATTCAATCTAAGTCAGCCTTAAAAAAGGATTTTATTGTGCATGCCGCTGTACCCAAAGAATTTGAATTCAGACAGTCCGACTTTGATCAAATTAAAAATCAGATTTTTGATCTCACTGGAATCAGTTTGACAGATGCCAAAAAAGATATGGTGTACAGCCGTTTGTCGCGGCGTATACGTGACCTGGGACTGACAAACTTTAAGCAATATTGTGATCTGATTGCAGAAGATGATTCACCTGAGTTGGTTAATTTTATCAATGCAATAACGACTAACTTGACTTCCTTTTTTAGAGAAGGGCACCATTTTAAATTTCTGGTAGAAAGTGCTTTACCCGATATTATGCGGCGTAATAAAGAGACGCGTCGGATTCGTATCTGGTCTGCTGGTTGTTCTACTGGCGAGGAACCTTATAGTCTTGCTATTACTTTAAAAGAAGCTTTGCCTCGTAAACATAGCTGGGATATTAAAATACTGGCGACGGATTTAGATACCGAGGTATTAGCCAAGGCACAAAAGGGTGTGTATGACCTGGATCGCATTAACGGCTTGGCAGAAGCACAACAAAAAAAATGGTTTAGCCGTGGTACTGGTAGTCAAGCAGGGTTAGTCAAAGTTTCTGACGAAATTAAAAATTTAATTAGTTTCAAGCAGTTGAATTTAATGGCGGAGTGGCCGATGAAAGGGCCCTTTGATATTATATTTTGCAGAAATGTCGTGATTTATTTTGATAAACCTACCCAGAAAATATTGTTCAAACGTTATGCTGATTTATTAGCCGAAAATAGATATCTATTTGTGGGGCATTCCGAATCTTTGCTTAAAGTAAGCACTAAATTTGAGTTGATTGGCAATACGATCTACCAGAATTCTGGAGCAAGTTGATGGCTATTGGCAGTCGATCTGCACGTCATACAAATAAGGTTATTTCAGGGTTTGAACATATACATCGCTATTATGATGCAAAGTTTGACTCTGATATCGCTAAAATATTACCAGGTGAATATTATGTGACCACTGAAGACGAAGGGATTCTTACCGTTTTAGGTTCCTGTATTTCAGCCTGTATCAGAGATCGTCTTTATGGCATAGGGGGCATGAATCATTTTATGCTGCCTCTTAAAATGGAAGGTGGAAATATACAGCCGGCCTCGGATATTGTCGGCGCAGCAGAACGCTATGGTAATTTTGCAATGGAACATTTGATTAATGATATTCTCAAAAGTGGGGGACGTAGGGAAAATCTTGAAGTGAAAATATTTGGTGGAGGCAGGGTACTTAAGCATGCAACAGATATCGGTTTACGTAATATAGAATTTGTTCGAAATTATTTATCTATGGAAAATCTGAAAATTATTGCAGAAGATGTGGGAGACACTTGCCCGAGAAAAGTTTTTTATTTTCCTGCTACAGGTGTAGTAAAAATGAAAAGGGTGCGTGCCTTACAAGTTTCCAAGGTTGCGACGATTGAAAAAACTTACCTGGACGGGCTTAAGCAGCAGCCTGTGGAAGGGGAAGTAGACTTATTCTAATTAAAGAATGTGACCGCTCAGCGGTAGTTACAGTAAACAGTAACCATTCAGTTTCCCTCCGAACTTTGTTATTTCAAGGGTTATCTCAATCGTTACAAAAGGATATGAAAATCAGATGGCCATGATTAAAGTACTAATTATTGATGATTCGGCATTGGTTAGAAACTTGCTAACAGAAATTTTGAGCAGTGATTCCAATATAAAAGTTGTTGGAACAGCTCAGGATCCCATTGTTGCCAGACAAAAAATAAAGGACCTTAATCCTGATGTTTTAACATTGGATGTTGAGATGCCTCGTATGGATGGGATTACTTTTTTAGAAAAGTTAATGCGCTTGCGACCTATGCCTGTTGTGATGATTTCTTCACTGACAGAAAATGGGGCAGAGGTGACATTTCAGGCTTTAGAATATGGTGCAGTTGATTTTGTATCAAAGCCAAAAATTGATTTAGTACACGGCTTACAAGAGTATGGAAAAGAAATTATCGAAAAAATAAAGTCAGCGGCGAAGGCGAATGTTAAGGCACTAGAAAGAGTGCCGGTTGACCGGCTTGAAGTACAAGAAAAATTAACAGCAGATGCCATTATTTCTGAAACACCCAAGATTCGACAATTTAAAACGACTGAGAAGATCATAGCGATTGGTGCTTCTACAGGAGGGACTGAGGCAATTAAAGATGTTTTGGTCGCTTTACCCGAGGCGATGCCTGGTATCGTCATTACGCAGCATATCCCAGCAGCATTCAGTGGACCCTTTGCGAAGCGTATGAATGCGTCTTCCCGGTTAAATGTTTGTGAGGCCGAAGATCATCAGCAAATATTGCCAGGGCATGTTTATATTGCGCCGGGCCATAGTCATTTGTTGGTTGAGCGCAGCGGTGCCCGCTATGTGTGTCGGCTCAACGATGGCCCCCCTGTTAATCGACATAAACCTTCAGTGGATGTGTTGTTTCGTTCCGTAGCCCAATACGTGGGTCCGAATGCTATTGCTGCGATTTTGACTGGCATGGGCGCTGATGGAGCCGAAGGTATGAAAGAAATGCATGATTGTGGAGCCTATACCATTGCTCAGGATGAAAAAACCAGTGTCGTTTGGGGGATGCCGGGTGAAGCGGTGAAAGCAGGTGGCGTAGACCAAGTTTTGCCGTTACACAGTGTCGCCCCCCAAATTTTAAAGCAAACTAAGAGATGAAAAACGGATTAAACTACCCTGTTTTTTGTTTCTTCTCTATTTTTTACAATATGATAATGAAAACGACAAACAAAAGTTTTACGTAATCTAGATGCTTTATAATAACCTCATCCCTAAGCGCTAAAGAGAATAAGCTGATGTCAATAAATACAATGGTAAATAACAGCGGAGCAACCGTGACGATTGCAATAAGTGGCCGTTTTGATTTTGGTCTCCATAAAGAATTCAAAAGCGCCTATGAAGGTGTTGTAACGTCAACGTGCCAAGTTAATTTTGTTGTTGATCTTTCTGAAACGGATTATATGGATAGTTCAGCATTAGGTATGTTGTTACTCTTAAGAGAGCATGCTGGTGGCGAAAAATCTGAAGTGAAAATTGTTAATTGTCGTCCTGTGATACGAGAGATATTGGATATTGCAAATTTTGGTAAGTTATTCAGCATTCAATCAATAGATTGAATTAAAATGATGGAGATTAAAAAAAATATTTATTTGTTTCGCTTTTTGTTCGTATCTTACGTTAAAAAAAAAGCGGCATAATACATGCCTACTCCTAAAAACCAAAAATCGGTACTAATTGTTGACGATGAATCGATTAATCGTAAATTTCTCGGAACTATTTTAGAAAAAGAAAATTTTCATTGTTTTTTTTCTGAAAATGGTAAAGAAGCTGTAAGCCTGTTTCAGAAAACCCCCCCTGATCTTGTCTTGATGGATACCATGATGCCGGTGATGGATGGTTATGAAGCGGCTAAACAAATGAAGGCGCTGGTGCGCCATCGCTTTGTCCCCATTATTTTTTTTACTGCGGTGACTGACCATGAAACATTGATTCGTTGCGTGGAAAATGGAGATGATGTTCTTGAAAAACCCTGCAATCCTGTTTTGTTATGTGCAAAAATTAAGGCCATGGATCATTTTCAGAGGCGGTATGCTCAATTGAATCAACAAAAAGAGTCTCTTGAATTGTATCAATCAGAAATCCGGTACGAACTGGAATTTTCAGAACAAATTTTTAAAAAGATGATTTCCCGAGCGACTTTTGAGCGGCCTTATTTAAAATTTTGGACCTCGGCGATGTCTAAATCGCAATTTAGTGGTGATTTGTTGTTTACTGCACGTAAGCCAACAGGAGGCTTGCATGTTCTGTTATGTGATTTTACCGGGCATGGTTTACCTGCCGCAATGGGTGCTTTACCCGTATCAGATATTTTTATTGCGATGACTCATCATGGTCGTGCACTGCCTGATATTATCACTGAAATTAATAAAAAAATTAATGAGGAATTGCCGACTGGTTTTTTTTGTGCGGCTGCATTTATGGATGTTGATGTGTTAACCGAGACGATTCAAGTATGGAATGCAGGTTTGCCTGACGTTGTTATTTTAGATTCTAATGAAAATCAATTACAGCGTATTACTTCTCACTATTTACCATTAGGCATTATCAATCAACTCGTAGTGGATAAAAATGCTGATATTTATCCCATATCAGAAGGTCAAAAATTGTTCACCTATACCGATGGTTTGATAGAAACTGTCAATGACGATAACGAAATGTATGGTTGTGAACGTTTGGAGCGATGTTTACTGGACTCAGGGAAGAACGATAATTTTATGAATGAAATAAAGCAAGATGTTCTTGCTTTTCGCGGTTTTTCAGATCCGCATGATGATCTCACCTGTGTCCAGTTGGACTGTTTTTCTGCGATATCAGATTTGACCTCGGATCAATTTTATAAACAAAAAAAAATTGAAATATAAAACATATTCGCTATGGTGCAAATTTTGCTTTGTTATTCTTGATTAAGTTGGTATGGAGATCAGTTAATGCAGAATTTTACGAAAAATTTAGTGACGGGCGCATTAGCGATGGGCGCTCCAGTGAGTGCGGACCTGTCAAAATCTCAATCAATTGCCCCAGCAACTTCGTTTTCAGAAGCGCTAGGCAGTGCGGTGGTAGAAGAACAATCGCAGCTTTTGGAAGGACAACAAACAGCGGGTGATAGTAATACCGATTTTTCTCAGCTTGCTCTTTCTGATCCATTGCTTGCTGAAAGCGGCGAAGCGCTTCCTCTAGAGGGACAGGAAATGCCGGTTGTGGCTGTCAATGTACTGAAGCCTAATCAACAACGGGATGAAACGATTCAGGGACTTGTTGAAGGTTCTAAAAACACGGTTGCCGCTGCTTTAGAGGCAGTGAATGAGCCCATAGGGGTTAATTCAATTCAGATACTGGCTCAAGAAAAAATCAATGATGTACGGACCTCTTCTTCTGTCTCGTTGAATGGCACCGTAACCGAAGGGCTTCAGCAGCAAATACGTAGTCAATTAACCCCGTTTAGTGTGGGCGGTGAAAAGAATACGGATACCAAAATGCCAATGATAACAGGTTCATCGTTGTTTGATGAACCGCTTTCTTTGATGCCGAACTCCGCTAAACTTCTTGATGGTCAGCTCCCGGTAAAAGGAGAATTTCCTGGTGATGTGAAATTAATAGCGAATGATCTGGCGCTATCAGTACAAAATTTATCGGTATCTCGTTCCGGAGCAGGGGAGCAAAATTCTTTTCTTGGCGTAATAACGCCGCAAAATATTGAAAAACCGGTCGGTCTGGTGGAGATTAAAACACCGATCAATAGCCCTGAATGGAAGTCGGATCTTGGTGAGCGAGTGGCTTGGATGGCTCAAAATAAAGTCCCGGCAGCAGAAATAAAAATTAATCCAGCACATTTAGGGCCCATAGAGATTAAAGTATCGCTTAATAATGAGCAAGCTACGGTATCAATGATCGCCAGCCATGGCGCGACACGGGAAGCCCTGGAAGCGGCGATTCCACGACTGAAAGAAGCTTTTTCTGATTCGGGTTTGCAATTGGCTGATGCCGATGTCAGTTCGTCGCATTCAGATTCGGGACAAGACGAGCATCAAAAAAATGAGTTTGCCGATGCGATGAAAGGATCATCACAAAACGAGCAAGCGGACGACACAACAGATGAGCCTCGCATCACTTCCATAAGCCGCATTCAAAATACTGGCGTTGATATTTTTGCGTAGGCGATTAGTAAAAGCAGATCAGACTCCCCACCCAGAAATAGCCTAATTTTAGCTCTATACCTATGCTATTAAGTGCCCGGCCATAATTATTTTAACTCAATTTATGCAGTATTTTTCGCTTTAATCAAGGCGCAGAAAAACGAGCATAGTGCGTTATATGACTGGAGCTGCAACGCGGAATTATGTGAAAAAGACCAATGTAGACGTGTACGGAATAACTTTCGGGTTTGGCGCTCAGGTTTAATTAGTCTTTGTTCTTTTTGATTGCCTACAGGGAGGTAGGCAGAATGCGGCAGCTTTGAGTAAAAGTGCAGGAATAGTTGCTCTTATTTCGAGCTTTTGTGATTGAAAAACGGACAAAAACGGATTGAATTTATAACACCATGGGTATCTACCCGTGGCGATTAAAGTCTAGGTGTGATTACACGCCCTATTCATTCCATGGCGGCGTTGAAATTCCTCGCAATAGCGGGCTACATCTCGTCATTTCGCCTGCGCCACAGATTAATCAAAGTGACGAAAAATAGGCCTAAAATAATGGTTAAATTAACGACGCCACCGCCCTGAGACTCGTTAAGAATAGAGGGTTTATCCTCATTGACTTGAACGGGATTACCCGCATTTCCGTCTAAATTATTAGCTGCGGGTGGCTCATCATGATCAACGTCGCCTTGAACAACCGCTTCGACGGATTCGACAGTACCAATTTGGCCTGGGTCTTCAATCACATGGTTGGCAACACCATCCGTATCATTAGGGCCGCCGTCTTCAATGGTCAGTTGTACACAAAAATGCCCCGGTGTAAGACCCGGTATGTAGGCCGTATCGCCTGGCAGAGGACAAATTCCGGGGATACCCGGCGCAGAAGCGAGCACATTACCGGCATTTTCAACAAAATCATTCCAGCCATTGACGGGGTGATATTTACGATAACGTGCACCGCTCGGGAGTGCTTCGAACTGTGGAATAACCACGTTTGCTGATGTACCCGCCACAGGCAGATTGGCGATTTCAAAGTCAAAATACCCCCCGATATTGGGGATGATATCCTGAGCGGTAGCACTTCCTGCTCCCCCTTCGCCGTCGCCAAAGTTAGCGATATCAGCAACACTGACCTGAGCTGCATCACTACCGGCAGCAAAAGCGATGTCGCCCAGGCGTAACGCCAAGCCAGGGTCTGTCCGCATCACATAACTTCTGAAGTGAGCGGGTAACTGCTGCAGCGCATCAAGCGGCAGGTTTCTATCAGGTTGTGAAAATATGTAGTTTGGATCAAGGTAATCGGGAATACCATCGTTATCGCTGTCATCATAAGATTCTGTTTTATCATTGCTAAAATCACCATCGCTGTCAGTAAACCCTAAAACAGGCTCGGTCGCGACGACCTCAAACAATAACTCATTTGCTACCGCCAGTACCGGAGCGCCGTTATCGGTGACGGTTACGCGTGCTTTATACACTCCGGGCGTCAGTCCGCTGGGGTCAAAAACAAAAGTGGCCGGATCACCGTCCAGATTGTCATCGACCAGGTTGTTATTGCTCAGACTCCAGTCATAGCTATGACTGTCCTCTGGGTTGGGGTCTGTCACACTCGCCGTGAGCGTGACCTTGCCGTTACCAGCAACGACTAAGTGCGTTTGCTGTCCGCTTTGCATAGCAGCGAGATTGATCACCGGCTGTAGGTTCGATTCCGTAATTGTGACCTTATGGATGATTTTATTACCGGGAACCCCTTGACCCGTTGGTGACAAAGTTTGAAGGGTAAATATAACCGTCTCATCACTTTCTGATAGACCATCGGCAATCGTATTAAAAGTGATATAACCCTGGGTTTCAGACCAAGCGAGCACAATACTGCCATCTGCCGCATTATGATCGGTAGGGTTCATGGCAGAACCACTCACCGTATAAGTGACTGTGGTGTTGTAATCTCCATTATTTTTAATCACGGGCACTCTGATTGTAGCGCCTTCGGCAACAATTTGGTCGGGACCAAAATTCACTGGAAACGAAACGGGATCTCCTCGAATAATAGCGGTGTCAGCTCGGGGTGAGCTTACGATATAAGTCGTATCATCATTCAATGAAAGGATCACCGTTTCATCCCCTTCCGGGTCAATATCATTAACGGTATTCACGTTTAAGTCACGGTAACTCTGTCCGCCAAAAATAGTCACACTGCCACTCGGGGTGAGATAGTCGATACCGTTGGTGGCTGTACCGCCAATGACACTGTAGTTGACTGTCAAATTGGCTGCCGTGCTACCCGTACGTGAGACTCTGAAAGTAGCGAATCCTCCTTCGTTAACACCGTCAGTTCTGGTTACGATATTCACCACAGGTAAGTTATCATCATCCCGATTAGTCACCGCGACATCGTCAGGGTTGAGCACATTGTAGCTGCTGTCACCACTGGTCACGCTGGTGACAATGTTATAAAGCACATCGCCATCCACCAGCGTATCATCCTGACCCACCACAGTGACCGTTTGTGGGGTGTCCCAATCGACTGTCGTAAAAATAACGCTATCAACCAGAGGGTGACCCTCACTCGGAGTGTCGCTGGAAAAGTTAATCGTGACATCCGCCGTCGGTAAACTATTTAGCACAACGCTGAAGGTATCATTGCCGCCCTGTTCGGTGGTCATCAACCCACTGGTCGGGCTGATCGTGATACCGTTAGCGGTACCGTCGCTGATATTCGCACTGGCATTTGCAGTCCCTACGGTATAAGCAAGGTCAGCACTCAAAGTTAAAATCACCGTTTCATTCGGCTCGAAAAAGCCATCCAACAGGGGAATCAGCGTGATAGCAGCATTACTGTTGCCTGCGGCAATAGTGACACTCCCCGCCAGGTTTTGATAATCTAAACCGTTAGTCGCCGTCCCACTGAGAGTATAAAAAACCTGTAACGGAGATGGGCTCCCACCCGTACGTGACACGGTAAAAGTACCGGTATTTGAACCGGTTTCGCTGGCCGCATTATCGGTTGCGGTGATACCTACCGTAGGCTGTTCATTATCCAGATTTATCACTGCCACATCGTCCGCATTTAGGCCGCTGTAACGGTTATCAGCACTGACTGCCGCCGCAGTAACGACCGCATAGGGGAAATTTCCATCCACATCGCTATCATCAACGCCGGTAACGGTAACGCTTTGTGAAACAAACCAGTTTACTGGCGTAAACAGCAAGGAAGTACTACTGAGGGTTCCTTCCGTCAGGTCACTGGATAAAGCAATGGTGACGTTAGCGCTGGGAGCATCAGTGAGCACCACACTGAAGCTGTCACTGCCACCAGTCTCAGTGGTCACTAGTCCGCTGCCGGGATGAACTTTGATCGCAGCCTCATCACTCAGATAGAGAAAGGCCGCACCTTCGTTGAAGAGATCACCATCATAAAGGGTTGCGCCAACAATAAAATCGTCATTACCGTCGCCATCTACATCACCCACTCCGTCTACTGCCGTGCCAAAATAAGCAGAGGGTTGGTTGATCTCACGTGTCAGCGGATTACCCGGCCCTGTGGCAGAACCAAAATAAATATAAACCCGACCCTCATCCGTTTCGCCACTGTCGTATCTATTAGATCCCGCTATGATGTCGGCAAAGCCGTCGTTATTGAGGTCGCCCGCGATAGCGGAGGAAATGCCCAATTTGCTATTAGCCTGATTATTTTCATGCGTCCATGATGGGCTATTAACAAGGCCGGTTGGTGAACCATAATAAACATAAATTTGCCCTTCGTTATTTTCTGAAACTGGGAAAAGCGTACTTTCGTAGCTGTCGGCACCGATAATGATATCGTCACAACTATAATTGCCATTCATGTCACCGTTAATGTTACCGGCCCCTCCTACTGAGCTACCAAAGCTGGTGCTCGACTGAACTCCTAGCATCGTCCAGTCCGCGTTACCGTCACTACGCAAACCGCCAGAACTTCCATAATAAACCCAGACTCGCCCCCATAACCCAGCCGTAAAAGAAGTTAAATTGTATTGCGGCGCACCGACGATAATATCGGCAAAGCCGTCACAATTGACATCTCCTGCGCGGCTCAGAGTTCGGCCATATTTGGCACTAGAAATGGCATTGCTCCCCCCGGTTTCTCCTTGCCAGGCAACGTCACCGTCACTGAGATGGGCTATTCCATCGGGAATCGCATCTGATAAGCCCGTCGCCGAACCATAGAAAAGAAAAGCGGCCCCTTCCTTGATGAACTGCGAAGCCCCTGAACTGACAAAATCAGCGGCATAATAATTATCTGCGCCGACGAGAATATCGTCAAAACCATCCCCATTAACGTCACCGGCACCACTTACGGCAGCGCCAAAATTGGCGTTAGCCTGATCGATTTCCGCCATCCAATCAGGCGTAGCGGGCAAGCCCGTTGCGGAACCGTAATAAACAAAAACACGGCCTTCGTCGGTCTCGCCGCCATCGTATTTGCGAGCACCGATAATAATATCGTCAAAGCGGTCTCCGTTAACATCACCGGCAGAGGCGACCGACCAGCCAAATTCGGCACTGACCTGGTCGTACTCCGCACTCCAGGGGGTAGCAGAAAATCCAGTGGGTGCACCAAAATAGACATAGACGCGACCTTCGTTGGTCTGCCCATTATCGTGTTTGGGTGCGCCAACAATAAAATCGGCAAAACCATCCCCGTTGATATCACCCGCACGACTAACCGTTCGGCCAAACAGAGAGCCGAGCTGATCACCTTCAAGGATATTGAGGCTCGTTTGCAAGTTATTGTCATGATTGGTAACGGCGAGATCAACTGCGTTCAGATTATTGTAACGGTTGTCCACGCTCATCGCTGGAGCCGTGATAATAGTGTAAAGAATATTGCCATCAAGAATCGTATCGTCAACCCCTGTGATGGTGACTTGTTGAGGGGTTCTGAAATTAACCGGAGTAAAAGTAACTGCAGCAGGAAACACAGACCCCTCTCCCGGATCACTGCTGGAAAGACCAATAGTGACATTGTCGGTCGGTTGAGCATCCAGCACGATCGTAAAAGTATCGGTGCCAAGGTCTTCTGTGGTAATCAAGTCTGATTTCGGTTCAATAATGATTCCTACAGCATCATCATCCTGGTTGGTGACGTTGACGTCATCCACCGTCACGCTGCTATATTCAGAGCCACTGGAGACTATGGTGATACTGATGGTATATTGAATATCACCATCATCCAGCGGGTCATCTATACCGGCGATATTAACCGTCTGAGGTACATTCCAGTCGCCCGTTGTAAAAGTTAGAACAGCAGGCGATACAACGCCTTCAACCGAGTTATTACTCGTTATGTTGACCGTGACCTCAGCGGAGGGTAACGTATCCAGCACAACGGAAAAAGATGACGTTTTGCTTGTTCCATCTTCAGACGTGACGTGAAAATTGCTGTAACTTTGCGGAGGGTCTATTGTGATATGCGCTGGTGAGGATCCGCTAAGATAAGCAAAGGCAGTGCCGGTTCCTGATATCGTGCCGCCAAGGGCAATAGAATGGGAAGGCGCACCGACAACAAAATCATCTAGCAAATCACCATCGACATCTCCGGCAGTGGAAACAGAGGTCGCAAACTGAGCGCCCTCCTGGATACCATCCACGACTTCATCCGGGTTAATGGCAGGCCCACTGGCACTGCCATGAAAGATATAGAGCCGCCCCAGATGACCCGTTAAACCGCCATGATAAACCGGCCAACCCACCATGAAATCGTCATAACCGTCGCCATTAATATCGCCCGCACGACTGATCGTGGAGGCAAAACCGGAATCTGAACCGTGCGAGTGCCCTTCACTGGGTACCGTGTAACTCCAGTCGGGGTTACTATCAGTTCGGGGGCCGCCCGTAGCACCATAATAAAGGTGAACGCGTCCCCCATTACCCGCTGACTGACCAATGATAAAATCGGCGATGGTATCCCCATTAACTTTGCCCGCTCTGGCGACGGCGCGACCAAAAGTTCCACCGCCCATATCCGACCAGTCCGCTGACGTGTTTGGAACGCCGCTGGCGACACCATAATAAAGATAAACATTGCCATTGCGAGAGCCGACAAGAATATCATCGACCGTATCGTTATTGACATCACCAATGCCGGCTACCGCCTGACCCAGGTCTCCAGAGGTGCTGGTAACTGACCAACTATAATCGCCAGGATGAGCCACACCATCGGAATCTGCATCGGGTAACCCGGCAGAATTACCAAAAAAAAGGGCGGCTATTCCTCTACCCGAACGCCGTCCACCGACCAGAAGGTCATTACAACCATCTTGGTTGATATCACCCGCACTGCTTACCGACCAACCAAACCAGGCAAAATTGGTATCGCTTTCAGCGCGCCAATCCGGCGAACCAGAGAGACCCGTTACATCACTACCATAGTAGACATAGACCTGCCCTTCGTTGGCAGTACCGCCTGAATAGGCACCCACGGCAACGTCGTCAATACCATCACAGTTAAAATCTCCAGCGGCGAGCGCCCGACCAAAGTTCCCCGCACTGACCGTATCCTGCCAGTCCGGTGTACCGACAGAGCCGCTTGCCGGGGTAAATTGACCGCTGGCTGAGCCATAATAAACATACAATGTTCTTGAGTTGGGTTGACTGACAATGATGTCGGAAAAGCCATCGTTGTTGACATCGCCAGCGGTATTGACCACTCTGCCAAAATCGCTAAAAGAAGTAGCCAGCCCTGGGGTTAATTGGGTTACTCTGTGTTGAGCCGCGCTGGCGGGTGCCGCGACTAATATCATAACCGTCAGTAAAAAAAACCAATTAAAATGCGTGTACATTTTTATTTTGACGAACTTCATAACGTCATACTCCACAAACTATAGACAGCTGCCAGCAATAGCGCCGCTATCACACTTGCTTTCATTACCCGGCCCAGGGGAAAAGTTCTGTGCCGGGTCGTAAAAACTCGCCCAATTTTGATTAAGCTGATCCGCCCCGCCATCAATATAGCTATAGCTGCCCTCATCATAATCCCAGGTTTGATAGCCAGAAGCAGTGCCGGTATCGACCCAGCCCGCACCGGGTGCGTAGGTATACTGCCCCCCAGTCACCGTACTGTTTTGTTTATCTACGGCCATGTCAAAATTGCCTGGAGCATTGCCATCCAGAGAGACGGTATTGACAATAATGCCTGCCGTGGTGTTATCGGAATAAGTGCTGTTGCTCATATCCAGGTCAAAGTAAGCAGAAAACCCACCGGAGACATCGTTAATTGTTTGAGTGATTCTGGGTTTGGCATCAAAAGCGCCTTTACTGAAATCCAAACAGAATTCTGCTGTACCGCAACTCCAGGTATTATTCGCTGAATTCCAGGTTCCCCCCAATATTTGCCGCATAATCACCCGGGTCGGATCAGCGGTGCCGTTGCCCGTTGTCTTATAGTCTATCGCGGGGTTAAGTCCAAGCGGATCCCAGCCGTTGCCACTCTGTACATCCAGCTCTTGTCGGTAAAGCGCAATGCCGGGAAAGTTGGAATTACGCCCCCCGCTTTCTGACATAAGGAATCCTGCTGTCCGGGTATAGACTTCCATAGCAAAGCCCTGCTCAGGATCCCCTATCACCTGGTGCCAATAATTCACACCGTCGATAGTAACTTGTTCTTGAGTGTATGGTGTTGTATCTGGATCGATTTCCTGAGCGGTACCCGCAGTTGGACAGAAAGAGGAATTATTGAAACCCATGTTACAGGGGCCGGGGAAACCAGACCCGGGAGTATCGGCACGAAGATCCAGAGAGAACTCAGCGGCGCGAATAGAGCAGGCACTGGCCAGACACAGGAGGCCCAGAGTAAATATGAAAACTTTTTCCTGGATGCGACTCATATCGACTAACAAGCTTTTATTCTCTTTTTAGTAAAGTATTTGGATTTTCCTTATTAACTATCGGCCGTTGGCCCATGAGTATTAATTATTCCTGACTTACGGAAGGTAAAATCTCTAAAAAGCGGCACTTTTATATGCCGATGTTTTTAATAAATCCTTATATATAAATTAGTTATATTGGTTTCACCTCAGAAATAGAGGTACACGTTACAGAGAAAAAGTCAGCAGAGCTTACGCAAAAATGGGAATTTTGTAGTTGACAAATACCGTCAACTACAATAATGTTTTTGTCAAAATACCTGAGGTCAATTCATTACGTAAAGATACCTACATATAAACATGCAGATAATACGGGGCAAAGGATTGCCCCGTGTCCTTAAAACCTGCAAATAAAAGCCAGAGAAAGGATTCTCCAACATTAAGGCGGGGAGAATATGCATTGTCAAAAAAAGGGATCCAGTCAATTTGGATTAGGGGTTCTGTTTACCTATTTCTCGTTAATATCAACCACCATGGGTGCAACGTTTAACGTTGATAGCTTTATAGATCAACCCGACATCTCACCAGGCGATGGTTTTTGTGTGTCCATAGTGGGGGGGCTTTGCACTTTACGTGCTGCCATTCAGGAGACCAGCGCGCTAAGCAGCCATGATGTTATCAATTTAGCAGCCGGAACGTATACGCTGACTCTAACCGGTTCAAATGAAGACGATGGCATAACAGGAGATTTGGATATTACCGGTGGTGGTGATTTGATTATTCAGGGGGACAGCAAAGATACGACTTTTATCAGCGGTAATAAAACCAGAGGAACACGAGACAGAATTTTTCATATTCTAGCCACTGCGGGGAATGTGACCTTTAACAATTTTACTGCAGGAAACACCTGGGCCTATTTTCAAAATGGCGCAGGCATTTATAACTCTGGCCCCAATACCATTCTTAATGAAATAGAGATTTCAGACAACTATGCAGTCCCAAATTTAAATCGTGCCGTATCGCCACCAAGATCAGAGTATGGTGTTGGCGGAGGGATATATAACGATCTCAATGCTTCCCTCATACTTGATCGCAGTAGTGTCATATACAACGCATCGGGTAACACTGATTTCTGGGATGCTGCCAGTAGAACCTTTTCCGGCGGAGGGGGGGTTCGTAATTTAGGTTACCTGGAAGTACGCAATCAAAGTCATATTGATTATAACCGAGCCAAACTCGGTGGTGGTATCAACAACACAGGGGTCACCGATATCATTGATAGTACGGTTCTGGGCAACAACGCATTTGGCACCGGTTCTGGTGGCGGCATCAGCAATCGAGAAGGCGTACTTTCAATTCGTCGCAGTTACATTGGAGATAATACGTGTCAATTCTGCGACGGAGGCGGTATTGCCAATCAGGAAAGTGGCCCCAGCCCTGCAGTTATTATCATTCTAGAAAGCGCAATAGATAACAATCAAACGGTCTTAGGCATTGGCGGTGGGATCAGTAATTTTTCGAATATGTACATCGGTTTCAGTTCCATTTCATGGAATTCTTCACCCGGTTTAGGGGGGGGGCTGAGCAACTCAGGTCTTGCTGCACTGACCATTGAAAATACTTCTATCATTGGCAATTCCGCTGCCGTATTAGGTGCATATGGCGCAGGAATACATACCACTGCCGCGATGACGCTCAATCAAGTTACGCTCACGGGCAACTTCGCTCATTCAGAGTTTGCTGAAGATCTTTATATTGATACCCAGGAATTTGATGCCAATGATCCCGCTGATTGGGTTACCATTAAAAACTCAATTATTGGAGATGATGCTTATCGTCGAAAATTATTTCAATCTCCGGCTGCTATAGAAAATTTCAACACCTTTCCAGATAATTTTTGTGGCGGCGGCTTCTCAACCGGTACCGGCATAGGTGGAGAAAATTTTTCAACAACGGACTATCTGAGTCTGATCAAATCACAGGGTTATAATATCGCTAACGGCTCAACATGCGCCTTAAACGGAACAGGCGATCAAATCAACACCGCACCGGTATTATTAGATGCGGGGGCTTATGGAGGGGCGACATTACCACCGGGTCCCTATTTACCCAATCCAGTGACTCGCCCTTTGGCTCCTACAAGCCCGGCTAGGGATGCCATTCCTGTTTCTAGTTGTAGCATAAGATTCGATCAAAAAACACGGGATAGACCTTCAGGCAGTGCATGCGATGTCGGTGCGGTGGAAGAGGGCGCAACCACTTCAACTTATGCCGACCTTGAATTAAGAGCGATATTGGTGCCTACAAGCCCCGCCAGAGGGGGGGCTCCGGGTTCCGGGAAGGCAACGACAGCTAAATCTGGCAATTTTATTGCGCCTGATCAAAGCATTTTGTATACCCTGTCCGTTAAAAATCATGGCCCAAGCGACTCTGATGAATTAACCGGTGGAGTATTAACCAATATTAAACTCGAAGGAATGTCATTAATTCATTCAAGCTTTACTGCACCAAACGGCCTCGGCGAAGTGACTTGTACACAGCGTGCTGTAAACAATAGGGAGAACAATGTGGACTGCAATTTTGACACGCCATTAGCTGCGAACACGGAATTATTGATCTATTTGACCCTATCACCCAGCGGATCGAATACTAAACGCAGCGCCAGTGCTCAAGTTAAAGCAGGCCGCACACCCGATATTTTTGTACAGAATAACAGTAAAAGTGCAACCTTGTTTTTCAGCGCGGATAGCCCGGTTGAGCCGGAACCGGCTCCGGCTCAACCGGCCAATGAAAACCCTCAAAATGGGGGAGGAGGGATTATGAACTTATTTGAATTATTCTTTTTTTCCGCACTCGCAATAGTTTTTACTCTATTCAGATCAATGACAAGGAAAAATAAAGTCTTCGCTGGTTCTTTGTTTCTCTTTTTTTCCACCAGCCATGCTGCTGTGCCAACCATTACCAATATAACACCGAATACCGGTTCTGCTACGTCAGCAACCGTCGTGACCATCACTGGTACCGGTTTTGATTCAAATATTACAGTCGGGTTACTCAATGATCCCGCTGTCAGTTCTGTTGTTGCCAGGGTCGGTTCTGAGAATGCATTTTATGCTGCAGCAAAAAATAATTTATTGTACGTGGCTCGTGATACTGGCGGAAGTACGCTTGAGGTGTATGATGTAACTGATCCCTCGGCACCCATACTCCAAGTCTCTAACATGCGAGCGCTTAAATTAAGAACGCCTGGTGGAATAGGGGGAACAACAAGCTCTCGCCTAAATGGCTTTGCTATCCGTTCGGATAATACCGTATTCATCCCTCTGTCGGGTCTTGGGTCACCTGCTATGGTAGCTTATGATTTTAATACGCCGACAACACCAACCCTCTTACAAGTCTTTCCTTTTTTTACACGAGCAGATGGTCTTCACCCACGCACGGATACTATCAAAAGCATTGATGTAGATGATGACATTCTCTATATGAGCAAAGGACAGGGGGGCAGCATTTCATTATTCAATCAAACCGGTATATTTATTATCGATACATCGAAAGTCAATGGGGCAAACATATTGAGTTTTATTCCACTACTCAACCCAAGTGGTAGTCGTCGCATAAAAGTGGTATCCGTACCCACCTCGGAAGGTATTCGAAAATTTCTGCTAACCGCCGGAGGCCCAACAACCGTCAATATTGCGGGTGTACCCACCCAAGGCGAATTAATTATTTTCGAAGTCACTGACCCGGAAAATCCGATTGCTGTTTATGCGGTGAATGGTCCAAGTACAGTAGGACATCGTGACCGCATCGAAGATGTTGATGTTTGGCTGGATACGGTAGGCTCTATCACTAAAGTCTACGCAATAGTAGCCAGTAGAAATACGACTTCATTCGGACCTGCAGGTTTGTATATCTATGATGTGGGACCTGATACGGGTTTCAGTAATCTGGATCCAATTGGTTCTTATGGCAACTTGGAAGATTTTAGTAGAATTTCAATAGAGGGTCACATCGCAACGGCCTTGGATTTGCCCACAGGGCCATATCATTATTATGATTTTGATCTCAGAGACCCTACCGCACCAAAATTAGTCGGTGGTCCTTATTCAACAGGAACAGAAATTGCTTCTTATTACCCCTGGAATTCAACAACAGATAACGGTCATATTTATGCCAGTGGCGGCTTTATATATAAACGAAACCCACCCATTACGGTGTCTAATGTGACGGCAACGACCATCACGGCAACAATACCAGCAGGCTATATTCCGCAACAGTATGATCTGGTTGTCACTAATTCATTAGGTGAGACAGAAGAAGTTATATTGCCTGATGCTTTTACGATTCCATAGCTTAGACATTATGTATTGACCTGTCTAGCCTCAAGCGACGTGAGTGGAGGTGCGATCAGCAAACACTCACACGAACACCTAGCTCAACGTATAGCGTTAGACTTATGAATCACAAATGATGCTTTATATCCATGCTTTGGTGAAAATCGCGAACAATATAAGTACCATCGTTTTTTAAATTATAAAAATCGTATGCTTCGCGTGTTTATGCCTATAGTAATCTTCTCGAATATCGAATCAGCTTTAATTATGCTATATACTGGCAATCTTTGCCAATTTTTGAGCGGCTCGTTAATTTTCATGTAGATGTTAATGAGTTCAAAAAAGATCAAAAACAATTGGCGATCCTAACGAATAAAGCCCTCCATTTTTTATGCGACGATAGGGTAAATAGATGATTGAGAATCACCGATGAAATTCAAAGACTTCACACAATTGGTTTATGCGGATCTGTATCGATATGAGGGTAAAACGTCTCTGCGGGCTCTGTTTCGGGAATTGCTTACAGGTGAGGGATACGCATATTGTTTCTGGATGCGATTTTGTTGTTTCACCTATGAACAATCCCTACTCAAATATAGTGTACATATCTTTGGGCGTTGGATGTTGCGCCACTATCGATATAAATTGGGAATTTCAATTCCCTTTACGACGAAAATTGGCCCAGGGTTTTACATCGGTCACTTTGGTGGGCTTATTGTCAATGCTGATTGTTGTATAGGGCGCAATTGTAATATTTCTCAGGGGGTGACGATTGGTATCTCTAATCGCGGCGCTCGGCGGGGCTGTCCACGGGTAGGTAATAATGTTTACATTGGACCTGGTGCAAAAATAATAGGTTCGATCATGGTCGGAAACGATGTTGCTATTGGTGCCAATGCGGTGGTTACTAGAGATGTCCCGGATCATACCGTTGTTGCTGGAGTTCCCGCACGAGAATTATCCCAAAAGGGATCGGCAGGGTATATTAATTACGCTTGTTAAATACGACAATAAATTGAGATTGACTGAGCTCGCTTTGGGTTGGCGTAGTTGAAGACGTTGTAGCCGTTGCTTGATCTCTTCACTCATTTGGTGAGCCATGTTACGAGCTGAATTCCCCTTTGTGATACCGCCCCTTGCGTTGTACGCTTTGATCTGTAAAAGCATATTTCACTTGCCCAGCAGTGAAACTCAGGTTAAAGCATAAAAACTGTTTTACAATGAAAAGCAGTAAAATGATTAAATTTTTAAATAAAGGTTATCTATGTCTCTACCAATCAACGCTTATCGAGTAGGTGGGTATGTAAGGGATACCTTGTTGGGACTGAACCCAAAAGACCGAGACTGGGTGATTGTTGGTCATACCGAAGAGGAGGTGTTGGCGCTGGGGTTTACCCGAGTCAGTGCTAATTTCCCGGTGTTTCTCCATCCAGAAACTAAAGAAGAGTATGCCTTGGCCAGGACAGAGCGCAAAACAGAATTAGGGTACCAAGGTTTTCAGGTCTCTGCGCAGCCTGAGGTTACTTTAGAGGAAGATCTTGCACGTAGAGATCTTACAATTAATGCTATTGCCATGACGTCTAATGGAGAGTTAATTGATCCTTATGGCGGCCAGGCAGACCTTGAGGCTGGTCTATTACGCCATGTGACGGAAGCCTTTTCTGAAGATCCAGTGCGAATTTTACGTGTAGCCCGATTTGCTGCACGCTACGGATATACGATTGCGCCGAAAACGATGACGCTGATGAAAGACATGGTTCAGCGTGGCGAAGTTGATGCCTTGACTCCTGAACGAGTGTGGGCTGAGTTATGGAAAGCATTAAGCGAACTACAACCCTCGCCATTTTTTCGCACCTTACATGATTGCGGTGCGCTAGCGCGATTGTTTCCAGAACTGGCCATACTGGATGGTGTACCACAAAGAGCAACATACCACCCAGAAATAGACACTTTTGTTCACGTGATGATGGTTGTCGATATGGCTGCACAATTGACTTCGGACCCAATGACGCGTTTCGCCGCGCTGGTGCACGATCTGGGCAAAGGCGTTACGCCACGAGAGCAGTGGCCCCGACACCATAATCACGAGAACTTAGGGGTACCGTTGGTTCACGCGCTGTGCGATCGATTGAAATCACCAAAAGAATATCGTCAATTAGGAGTCTTGGTCTCGCAGCTACATCTTGATGCTCATCGTGCGTTGGAGTTGAGGTCAAATACGGTGTTAAAAATATTTGAACGACTAGATGCCTTTCGTAATCCTGGTCGGTTAGATCGGTTTTTAATGGCGTGCGAAGCGGATTTTCGGGGTCGCCTGGGATTTGAGGATAGAGACTACCCACAACTCAATTATTTACGTGAGTGCTTTGGTGCCGCGTGCACTGTTTCTCCAAGCGATATTCTGGCGCAGGGGGTTACGGGAGCTCGCGTTGGCGAAGGGCTACGTATGAAGCGTATTTTAGCGGTAAAAGGCATCAAAAACCGTTGGCGAAAAGAATGCCCCATGTGACCGCAGTGGCGATTAGCTTAAAATGCAGTTGATCTACGATGTATAGCATTTTATGCCCGGTTTCTTAGGTACGAAGCTCTTGATCCTAGATTTTGCAGTTGACCGCTCTCATTGAGGTGTAATCAACTGTTATGTAGGCTGTAACAGTAGGTTCGTTGCTTCACCGAATGGGTGAGTTCCGCTACGAGCTAAATGGCACATTTGTGGCAGCGCAGCTCTACGTTGTAACTCCTTAGAAAATAGCTTGGCTATTCCGCGTACCCGCGGAGCAGGCTGTGGCTGTAAAGCCGCAACAGTCACGCTCTCGCTACGCCTTGACCTACAACACCACAAAAGCACATTTTAACTCGTCCAACTGCGTTTTCTAGGATTAAGTTTAATGTGTCTCAATCTGTTGTACTTATTGATGTTGTTGTTTGTTTTCTTCAAGTAGGGTAATTAGGCGTTCAGCGGGTACATAGCCTGGGATTAAAGTGCCATCTTCGAAAATTAGGGCGGGGGTTCCTGTTACGCCCAGTACACGAACCAACTCCATGTGTTCGCGTACGGGGTCTTTGCAATCTTCTATCTCTTTCTTGATTTTCTTTCCTGCTTTTGCCAGTGTCATTGCCGCTTTAGGATCTTTTGAGCACCAGGCAGCAACAATTTTGTCATAAGATTTGGATCCTATTCCTGCTCTTGGGTACGCTAAGTAGCGTATTGAAATTCCCAGCTCATTATATGCGGCCATTTCGTCATGCAGTTTACGGCAATAGGGGCAGTCAATGTCGGTGAAGACGGTAACGGTATATTTCACTTTTTCTGGCGCGAAAACAATCATTTCTGATTCGTCTAATGCTTCAATTAATTTAAGACGACCTGTTCCGCGAACATGTTCAGTGAGATTGATACGCCGTTCTATATCGACGAGGTCGCCTTGCAACATGTAAAGGCCATCTTGAGAAATATAAACAACTTCAGCTCCAAAAGTAACTTCATAAAATCGAGGTGCTGCTATCGGTTTAATACTGTCTGCTTTTAAACCCGGGGCGAAGGACTCCAGTGCTTTGGTAATAGCAGCGGTATGTTGTGGTTCAGTCGTTTTCGCAACCTCTGCAACTTTTGTTGTTGAAGGGGATTCAAAGCCAGAGGTAGATGGTGACTGCACCGTGTGTTGGTCTGCTTTAGTAGCGAATCCTAAGCTCATCATAGATAAACTTAACAGATAAATAATGCTTTTATTCATAATTACTCTCTAAATTGAAATGACAACACAGTAAGCAAAACCGTGATGATGATCCTTTGATCGTTACCGATTAACCCTACGTTCTAGGTTTGAAGACACGGAATAGCCTAAAGAGTTCATGATTATCATAACAGAGGTTGTGAGTTTAGCTAAGCTTAGAAAAATACTTTAAGCTTTGCATAATAAAGTTATGTTAAAAACTTATGGTTTTGTCTCTAAAAAGGAACGTTCTTACATTGAAGTGAATTTTTTTACTCACTTTTTTATCTCTATATTTTTGTTTTTTATCTGATTTTACTTTTTGGTCTAGAAATTGCTTTTTCTTTTAGTATGTTGACCACTTGTTGTGATCGGCAGGGATATGACTTTAACTTTAAGATTAAAGACTAAATTAACAGGGAGTTTATTATGAAGAAAACAATCATTATGGCCATGGTATTAGGTTTTGCAGCAAGCAGCCATGTATTTGCACAAGATGATATGGCGCCGGCACCGACACAGCCTGCTGATCCATTCACCTCGTTAGATGCAAATCAAGACGGCAACCTCTCTCCTGCAGAAGTGCAGGGGCTACAAGGGATAGGTGACAGGTTCAGCGAATTAGATATTGATGGCAATGGTTCGCTTCAGCCATCTGAGCTGGCTGCGGCACTACAGCCATAAATTTTCGGCCACATTTATAGAGAGATAGCACAAGGTGGCTATAGCAAGGTAATTTAGATGTTATAGCCACCAAAAATTATAAGCAAAGGGGAGTAAAGAGATGAAAAATAAAATGAGACCAGCGGTAATTGCATTCAGTTTATCCTTGTTATTGCTTGCAGGTTGTGAGCAAGCGGATGAAACCGGGTCGGATATGGAAAAAATAACCAGCGGTGTTGCTGATGAACTCAAAAATGACGCCATAGAAATAAAGGAAGAAACCAGCTCAATGATAGAAAACAAAACTGAAGCTTCGCAAGAGGCGGCGGCAGAATTGCTTGATGCTTCCAAGGAGGCTGTTGATCAGGCCATGAATTGAGTTAAGAAGTTTTTTAGGCTATTTTGCAAAAAATGGGCACGAAATAACGTCGTTATTTCGTGTACGTTCCTGATCACCGAGGGTAAAATATAATCACTGACAAAAAATAAATCGTAACGGGGGAGACCTCCCCCTGTGTCAGGCTACAGCATAGGTAATGAAAGTAGATCATGAGCTCACAACGAACATTTGCAGCGATTCCTCGCGATTATGCTAACAGAGAAAAAGCGAAAATATATCTCCAATCTATTCCTTACGACGGAACAAGTACATGGGGCAAAGGGGCTGACCTCGCTTATGAGGCGTTTCTGGAAGCTGCCGAAAATATGGAGTTGTACGATATTGAAACGGACAGCGAGGTTTATAAAAAGGGTATTTACCTGCTGGATGAAAGTCCGCCTTTCAAAGATCCTTCCGACATGTTCCATTACACCTATAATTCAACTAAGAATTTACTAAAAGAAAAAAAGTTTCTTACTTTTTTGGGTGGGGAACACAGCATCAGCATTGGTTTAATAAAAGCGCATTACGAATACTTTGAAAATCTGACCGTTTTACAAATAGATGCTCATGCTGATTTGCGACCTAGTTATAACGGTACCCCATACAATCATGCCTGTGCGGTTTATGACGCGAGTAAAAATTGCAACCTTGTTCAGGTGGGCATAAGAAGCATGGATGTTTCTGAGAAAGAGCATATGAATTATGATCAGACTTATTTTGCAAATGAAATTCAGCATGATGAAGAATGGATGGTGTCGGCACTAAAAAGCATGACTGAAAATGTATATATTACTGTAGACTTGGATGCGTTGGATCCCTCTATCATGCCTGCCACAGGGACACCGGAACCGGGCGGTCTGGATTGGTACACGATGACAAGACTTTTGAAGTCCACTTTTGACAGCAAAAATGTGGTGGGGTTTGATATTGTAGAATTGGCACCTATTCCAGGTTTGCAATCACCACAATATTTAGCGGCCAAATTATATTATAAAATGCTGTCTTATAAATTTTATAATACATGAGGGTTGCTTGGAGAGGCGTCAAAATTAAATGTTACGGTTCAAATTACCCCTGAAATGGCAAATTTCAGGGGCGTAGTTATCGTTACAACTTTTCTTTAATGCGAGCCGCTTTGCCTTGCAGTTCACGCAAATAATATAATTTTGCACGACGTACCAAGCCACGACGCTTGACGGTAATGGATTGAATAACAGGGCTATGTGTTTGAAATACCCGCTCTACACCTTCACCGTGCGAAATCTTTCGTACTGTAAACGCGGAATTCAAACCTCGGTTCCGTTTGGCGATAACAATCCCTTCAAATGCCTGTAAACGTTCCCGAGTACCTTCTTTCACTTTCACTTGAACCACAACGGTATCACCTGAACCAAAGTCCGGGATATCTTTTTTCAGTTGGGCGGCTTCAATTTTTTCAATTACGTTGCTCATTCGTTCTATCCCCAAAATTACAATATTGCTGGTTTTGTTTTTTAAATTCCTCTAACAGCGTTTGTTGCTCTGCTGTTAGTTTTATCTTGCTTAATAAGTCGGGACGTCTTTGCCAAGTGCGACCGAGCGCTTGTTGACGACGCCATCGGGTGATCGCAGCATGATCTCCACTCAGCAAAACCGGTGGCACATCACCCCATTGCGAAGTCTCAGGGCGCGTATAATGTGGGTAGTCTAACAAACCATCCACAAAAGAATCTTGCATTGCTGATGCTTGATGCCCCAAAACGCCGGGGGTTAATCTCGCAACGGCATCAATCACGACCATAGCGGCCAGCTCACCTCCGCTCAGTACATAGTCACCGATGGAGCATTCTTCATCAACTTCGGCTTGAATGACTCGTTCATCGATTCCTTCGTAGCGCCCCGCAACCAGAATGAGTCGCGAGGCCTCACTAAATGTCCTGATTTTTTCATAATTCAAGCTTGCTCCCTGGGGAGACAGATAAACTGTTTTTACTGTGCCACTATAGCGTTTTTTCGCTGCTTGAATCGCTGCGATCAACGGTGCCGGTTTCATTAGCATCCCCGGCCCGCCGCCATAGGGACGGTCATCTACAGTACGGTGCGGATCGTTAGTAAATGATCTGGGATTCCATATCTGCAGGTCAATTAAGCCGCGATTCAGTGCTCGCCCCACCACGCCTTCTTCCGACAAAATACGAAACATATCGGGAAAGAGTGAGATCACATCAAAGCGCATAAACTAAAAATCGGGATCCCAGTCGACCTGAATCACCGCCGTATCTAAATTAATTGAGACCACCACTGAGTCTCTAATGTAAGGGATCAGCCGCTCTCGCTCCCCTGTTAACACCAAGACATCATTGGCTCCGGTTTCAATCAGGTGGTCAACTTGACCCAGAGTGACGCCATTCGTATTGATGACATCCAGCCCGATAAGGTCTGCCCAATAATATTCACCTTCTGCCTTCGCTGGCAGTTGATTTTTTGACACCGCAATGTCAGCACCCAGTAAGGCGGCAGCCTGGTCTCTGTTTTCGATACCTTGAAGCTCTGCAATAACGGTTTTTCCGTGTCGCTGTCCAGACCGCAAATTATACGTTAGCCAAGTATCACCACAATTAAGCTGCCACGGTGAATAGTTAATAATGTTTTCGCGAGGGTCGGTGTAAGAAAAAATCTTTAGCCCGCCCTTAAGGCCGTAAAAAGTGCTGACTCGGCCAACCAGAACGCGCTGTTCTTCCGTTTTAGCCATATCTTTTAGTCTAACGACCGACCCTGGATTCTGTCGGGTTATTCCGCAGCCGACGCAGCAGCTTGTTGCGCCACTTTAGCCCCTTTTAACAAGCTCGCGACCCGATCTGAGGTTTGAGCACCTTGCGCCAACCAATGATCAATGCGAGTGGAATCCAGGCGTAACTTTTCTTCGTTACCTCGTGCCACGGGGTTAAAAAACCCCAGGCGCTCAATGTAACGACTGTCGCGACGACTTCGCGAATCTGTAACCACTAAGTGGTAAAATGGCCGTTTTTTAGCGCCGCCTCGTGCAAGTCGAATAGTGACCATACTTTTAATGAACCTTTAACTTATATTTGGAATATCGCACCCAGGACTCGATCCCGGAAAAAACAGCGTATTCTACGAAATATTATCTTAAAACACAAATGTTATATTTTGCTAGCATGAGGTGCGGTTAGCCTAAAAGGGCATGCCGCCTCGTGGCATACGGCCTTTCATGCCTCTTAACATGTTTTTCATTCCCCCTTTAGACATTTTTTTCATCATTTTTTGCATTTGGGTAAATTGTTTCAGCAAACGGTTCACATCTTGTACCTGGGTGCCAGAGCCCGCAGCAATACGCCGTTTTCTCGACCCTTTGATCAGTTGGGGGTGGACTCTTTCTTTGGGCGTCATGGAGTTGATGATCGCCTCTTGCCTGTTGAATTCCTTGTCATTGATTTGATCTTTTACCTGGCTGGGTACGTCTCCCATTCCTGGTAATTTATCGACCAGCTTGGAAATCCCCCCCATGTTTTTCATTTGCTGAATTTGTGTACGAAAGTCTTCAAGCGTAAATCCTTTTCCCTTTTTCAGTTTTTTCGCCAGCTTTTCCGCTTCTTCCCGGTCAACTTTATGCTCAGCTTGCTCTACCAGGCTGAGAATGTCACCCATACCTAAAATACGTGAGGCGACCCGATCAGGATGAAAGGCTTCCAAAGCATCCGTTTTTTCGCCTATACCAAGAAATTTAATGGGTTTCCCTGTGATTTCCCGTAAGGAAAGAGCGGCACCACCACGAGCATCACCATCTGTTTTGGTCAGTATCACTCCAGTTAAGGCTAAGGCATCATTAAACGCTTTGGCTGTATTCGCCGCATCTTGCCCGGTCATGCTATCAACAACGAATAAGGTTTCTACGGGATTAATCGCTTGATGAATATCCTTGATTTCGGACATCATATTTACATCAATATGCAGACGTCCGGCCGTATCTATTATAACCACGTCTATCATATGTTTTTTCGCATATTTTAAAGCGGCTTTGGCTATTTTTACCGGTTTTTCTTCTGTTGTGCTGGGAAAAAACTCTGCACTGACTTCATCGGCCAGGGTTTTGAGCTGGTCTATCGCTGCTGGGCGGTAAATATCGCAACTCGCTACAAGTACGCTTTTCTTTTCGCGTTCTTTTAAAAATCGTGCCAATTTGGCCACACTGGTTGTTTTACCTGACCCCTGAAGACCCGCCATCAAAACAACGGCAGGAGGCTGGGTGGTCAGGTTCAGTGATTCATTGGCCTTCCCCATAACAGTAACCAATTCATCATTCACCACTTTGACTAAGGCCTGTCCCGGAGACAAACTTTTCATTACCTCCTGCCCCACCGCCCGTTCACGCACCTTTTCGACAAAACCACGCACGACGGGCAACGCAACATCGGCTTCCAGCAAAGCCATACGTACGTCACGTAAGGCCTCTTTGATATTGTCGTCAGTTAATCGCCCCTGACCTCGCAATCGTTTAATTGTTTGGCCTAAACGATCCGACAAATTATCAAACATAACTACAATTTCCTTACTGAGTAACTGAATAAACTACATTGAATTTAGGATTATAACTCAAGTTTTAGAGTGAAGCGTTAGGGAACGGGAAGATATTGTCTAGATCCTGTAAGTACGAGCATTTGCAGGATCTAGGTATTATTTGAGGTGAAACCTTTCTCCCACCTTGAGTAGATGCAGTTCTCGATCACCAAAGAGTTGTTTGCACTCTGCAAATATAGTCTCTTCTTCTCCGGGCTTGGTATGGGTTAAATAAACAGGTGGCTGATGTTGTAGTTGTACAATGTCTTCCGCCAAAGTTTTTGAGCAGTAATGCCGTGCCTTTTTACTCAATGCTTCATCTTTATTGGAAAATGCGGCCTCAATAATCAGTAGGTCTAAAGAGGCGTGGCGGTTAAGAGCGGCCCAAAAGGTATTATTATTAGCGGTATCGCCGCTGAACGCGAAAGATCCGCCCTGGTTGGATTCGACTCTATAACCCACCGCCGGTACGATATGGTTAACCGGTATCATTTCTATAGACCGGCCCGCAATTTCAATCACGGCACCGGGCGCCATTTCTTGGTAGGCCATAACGGGCTTATTGGCCGTGGGCAAAGTGCTAAAGTCAGGCCAGATATCCCAATTGAATATATGATCCTTGAGCACTTTGAGTGTTGCAGGTTGCGCATGAACAAGGACTGGCGAGGAGATGCGATCAAAAATGCTATCGACCATTAATGGCAGAAAATTTAAATGATCCAAATGGGAATGAGTAAGAAAAACATGGCGAATGCCGGCCATTTCATCCAGAGTCAGGTCACCTAAACCACTTCCTGCATCAATCAGGATATCGGTATCGACAAGAAAAGAGGTCGTTCGACGCTTAACGCCGATCCCACCACTACATCCTAAAACACGTAGTTCCATCTATTTGTTTTACCATGCAATTCGTTGTCTGAGATGCTAACAGCAAGCACTACTAACAACAACCCCAAGAACAAAATTATTGCACTCTCTGCTTCGTTCGCGTACTCTTTTGACAAACAGAAACCTGCAATCATAAACGTAAAGTCACATCAATTAAAGAACATGTCTATTGCCAAAAAAGGAAAATTACGTGTTCTTTTCAACCAAAGAGATCGATGTACCCTGAGTCTTACAGCGTACAAAAAACAGAAAATATGAGTACTATTTTTTTTGGCGCAACAGCGGTAATCCTCTATTTTTGGGTGACATTTCGTCTCGGTGCTCGACTATTGAAAGGCATAGACGGCACGAAAGATAAAAAAATATCCATTGCTGTAGGGATGGGAGCCACAACACTTCATGGGCTTGTAGTTTACGCTACAATCATTACCGGGGCGGGTCTTAATCTTAGTTTTTTCAATGCCTTATCACTTTTAACCTGGCTAGGCGCATTTCTTGTCTTGGTTGGCGCCATTACTAAACCAGTAGAAAATCTAGGACTGGCTATTCTACCTTTGGCGGCAATATCAGCCGCCCTTTCTTTACTTTTCCCTGCAAGTAATGCGCATTTAAATGATGCCAAGGTCGGTCTGGATTTACATATTTTAATTTCAATACTTGCCTTTAGCTTGCTTAATATCGCGGCGATTCAGGCGTTGTTGCTCGCCATACAAAACAAACATTTACGTAATCGTCAACCGGGCGGTTTTATTCGATCGTTACCGCCATTACAAACCATGGAAAAATTGTTATTTCAAATGATAGGCGTTGGTTTTTTTTTACAAACCCTTTCTTTGGCGAGTGGTTTTGTCTTCCTGGAGGATATGTTTGCTCAGCACATGGTGCATAAAACCGTACTGGCTCTTGCTGCCTGGCTATTTTTTGCGACCCTACTATGGGGACGCTGGCGCTATGGGTGGCGGGGTAAAATTGCCGTACGTTGGACTCTAGGCGGTTTTTTTATGCTGTTGCTGGCGTATATTGGCAGTAAACTTGTATTTGAACTGGTATTAGGACGATAAGCTTTCCCCTGTTATGCATGATATTCCCTTAGCCACTTTATTTATTACGATTTTTATCTTGATTTTGCTCTCTGCGTTTTTTTCTTCAACGGAAACAGCCATGATGAGTATTAATCGTTATCGTTTGCGTCACCGTGCAAAAATGAACCATCCTGGTGCTTTGCGGGTACAAGCCTTGCTTGATAGGCCGGATCGATTAATTGGCCTGATATTGTTGGGTAATAATTTTGTTAATATTCTTGCCTCGTCTATTGCCACATTAATTGCATTGCGCCTACTGGGTGAAAGCGGACTCGCGATGTCTACGTTGATCCTTACCGTTGTTATTCTTATTTTTGCTGAAGTGACCCCTAAAACGCTCGCTGCGATGTACCCTGAACGTTTCGCTTATCCCGCAGCTTATATCTACGTTCCCCTTCTAAAAACATTCTATCCTATAGTCTGGCTTATCAGCATGATCACCAACGGCTTGTTTAAAATTTTAGGCATACGAAAAGGTGAAGGCGCGATGCAACAACTGAGTCGTGATGAGCTGCGCACCGTAGTCAACGAAGCAGGTGCATTGATTCCACAACGTCATCAGCAGATGTTAGTTGGTATATTAGACCTTGAAAAGGCAACAGTAGAAGACATAATGGTACCCCGCGCTGAAATTATTGGCATCGATCTAGAAGATGATTGGGGTACTATTTTAAAACAATTAAGCACCAGTCAGCATACCCGCTTGCCTATATATTATAATGACATTGATGGTGTTGTCGGCATGGTTCATATGAAAAATATTTTACACCATCATACTCGCGGTGATCTCAGCACTGAAATATTGATACAATTGGCTAATAAACCTTTTTTTGTACCCGAAGGCACCTCACTCAACAATCAATTACTTCATTTCCAAAAAAATAAGCACCGAATCGGCCTGGTTGTCGATGAATATGGTGATATTCTCGGCTTGGTGACATTAGAAGACATACTGGAAGAAATTGTCGGTAAATTTACAACCGATGCTTCCATTACCAGTCCGGACATACACAAACAAAATGATAGTTCTTACTTGGTGACGGGAACAGCAAATATTCGCGAAATTAACCGAGCGATGAAATGGTCTCTTCCCACTGATGGGCCAAAAACAATCAATGGGCTGGTGTTAGAGCATCTGGAGTCTATTCCGGTGCCGGGCACCAGCTTGCTCATTGATCACTATCCTTTTGAAATTGTTCAAACGGCTGAGAACGCAGTAAAAATGGTTCGTATATTACCTCGACTCCAACCTAAGTCAACGCCCAGAAAATAATAATTATGGTGAGGTACTTACCACTTTTCTCTTGATTATGTCCATGGCATTTGAGATTTATCTGCATGTGCTCTCCATGGCGGCCAGAGTTTGAAAAAAATGGCCCGCTCGAATGGATTCGAACCATCGGCCTGCCCCTTAGGAGGGGGCTGCTCTATCCAGCTGAGCTACGAGCGGTCGTGCATATTATAGCAAGTTTTGACTGCGCTCAAAATTTTACTCATCATCCTGGTTACGTTTTATGGCTTCACGTTGCAATGTCATAATAAAGCGTTCAAGTAAAGCGCGTTGAGCTGGGTTTAAGTTAATGAATCGGTATCCTATTTGTAGTTTTTTATTTTTATCGTCAGATTGTATGTGGCGTAGCTCTAGTTCACTGCTTACAAAATTACCATTGGGCAGGTGAATTTTACAGAAATATTTTTTGTCATGTTCTGTAAACTCATCATTGCTTTCTATATAAGCACCGATTCCTTGTGATGACAGATCCACCAGGTAGGCCGCATAAACATGTTCTGTTTCAGTGCTAATGCTTACTGGGATCTCAGTCTTTTCATCGACAGGAACACGAAAGGTTTTTCTTCTTTGCTCATAAAGAATGCGAGCAGGGTATTGGGTTACGTACGATGCGATATTATTTTTTGTATTGACGGCTTTGAGTACAGATTTAAAATGTATGCTGATGCCTTCTATACGGGCAGTTACATTGAAGTGTTTGAGCATGACCAGCGTGTCATGGCCCTCCACAGGTACACATTCATCAAAAATAAGGGTGTCATTTTCAGGGTTTATTTCAAGAATTGCGCTGTTAAATTGCTTGGTATTGCGCGCAAAATGAATCGAGACTGAACCTCTTGCCTCTTTTATCCGAGAGAGTAAGGTGGTAATGCGTTCTTTAGTAATAATGCGTTCAAATGAAGAAGTGTTTTCTATGGCTGCCATGATTTCTGCCGTTGATGTCATTTTGACCTAGGGTGATTTTAATTAATAGTAGTAAGTATATACCCATGGCGTTATGAATTCAGAAGGGTTTAATCACTTAGTTTTAAAGTTTAAGGAAGTTATTTCGTGTCTGTTCATTAGGCTGTTGTCAGGTTATTATGCTTTATTTTGGTTTCAGTTTGCCCGTTTCGGCCATAGATAAGCTGACTGACTTCAGCAGGGTTTTGGCCATGTAATATGGCTAATGCTTTATCCGTAAATTGCTGACCCATGCTAATGACAATGCCATTGATCTGATTTTGTTTATGGCATTGCTCAGCCAGTTTTGTCAATTTTTCGTTAAGGGGAGTCAGTGTCTTTGAGTGCTGAGGTGCCATGCTCGCGATGACCCTGGTGACGTTAGGTTTTTCTTGTTCAGAAAAAATGGAGCTGAGAAATTGTTGCTGTTCTTTTTCCAGATTTTTTAATTCATTAAGTAAACGATTTTTTTCTAAAGAGATTTGCTCTATTTCATCAGTATGGCCTGCTCGCAATGCTTGATATTCCTGTAGCAGTAGCGTAGACAATGCGGTGACTTGCTGAATATGACGTTGCAGAAGCGTGTTGAGTCTATCGCCCTTATTTATGTCATCCATTTTTTTGCTCCGTAAACTCGCTTATCTTAGGGCTGTTTCGAAAGTAACAAATTTCTCTGCAACTTGGCTTGGGTTAATAGTAAAGCGACCGTCAGATAACTCTTTACGTATACCTTCAATACGTTGTAGGTCAACAACGGGAAGTGACTTGGTTTCACTGTGTAATTGTTGTATTTGATTTGCTGTATCTGTGATGCTCACTGTATCCAACGACGACGGAGTGCCGGTTTCATCCTGAGCGACCGTAGGTTCATTTTGCGTAACTTGAACAGTTTCCGAGTGTGGTGTTGGCAGTGATGTTGCCGTTTTACCGGCGATGTCGATTGCCATAATATTAAAACCTCCTAACTCTACATTTAAGTTAGCGGTATAGAATCTAATTTCTTTAAATTGAGCACGTGTTTATTCCTTACATTTGCACTGTTACTGTGCTGTTATTAGTGATTCTTGCTTCAATTGTTCTTTTGCTCTTAGTATTTTTAACGAGAATGATGTCGCCTATTTTTCCTGATGCAAGCGCACTTCCTGGAGCGCGAATTTCAAGTAATCCATTTTGAGCAAGAATCGTTACTGGGTCTCCTCGCTTAATAATTTGAGGTTCAATTAATACGCGTTGGGTTAAGGGTGTATTGGCACGTATGGTTTGTTTCGCTTTTTTACCAATGGCAAAGGCTATTTTTCGAAAGTAAGCTCCATTTAATCTAGAGGTGTCTTGCTTCGCAAGTATTAAATCGGATTCACTCACTATGCTGCCTCGGGGTATCGATCTTTTTGCGACCACTATGGATTCAAAGCGCTGAATAGTCGCATTAACGTATAAGGTCCAAGGTTTATCATGATTACATTTAATCCCTACCGTCGTTCGCCCTGATAAACGTCTGCCAGGTGGCAAAAATGACTCGAGTGTTTGTTGGCAAGCGGCAAGACGTAGCCGTTTATCTAATTTACTAATGGTGATTTTTGTCTGTACGTGGGTGTCTAGCTGTGCGTTGAGAAAATCATAAACGTGTGACTCAAGGGTGGCTAAGTTTTGATACTGTGAGTCTGAGAGTGCTTGATTTGCATAAAAAACAAAAAATAATACAAATAGGATTTTAAATATTTTATTGTTGTTGAGAAGTAAATGGAGCATGCACCTGTCCTTTGTCTTGCTAGTCTGTTTAAGAGGGTGTTGCAAATAAAGTGCCATATATGGGTTGAAGTATAAGATTGCTTGGCCGATATCATGAGGACGGGAAATTATCTGTATGGTTGTGATTATATTTTGGAGATTGAAATGGCAAACATCCTGGATGGTGTGGATCAGCGTACACAACTGGCTGGGCATAATCGTTTAGAGTTACTACTCTTTCGTTTGGTTGGAAAACAACGCTATGGAATTAACGTGTTCAAAGTTAGAGAAGTAATACAGTGTCCGTCTTTGTCACATATTCCGCATTCCAATCCTGTTATTCGTGGCGTGGTTACCATCAGAGGCAGCACTATACCGGTTATGGATCTGAGTATGGCAGTGGGGCTGACACCGGTTGAAAATATTGAAAATACATTTATAGTTATTTCTGAATATAATCGCTCAATTCAAGGGTTTTTAGTGAACGCCGTTGAGCGTATTGTTAATTTGGCCTGGAGTGATATCAATACACCTCCTCGTGTCGCGGGAACGGGAAGCTACCTTACTGCGGTATGCGAAATTGATGACGAACTGGTTGAAATTATAGATGTAGAAAAAGTGTTGTCGGAAGTCGTGGCTATGCCTACTGACGTTTCGGAGGACTTGGCTGAAGAGGTCAAGGGTTGCACGAAAAACCAATGGCATATATTAATTTCTGATGACTCTTCGGTTGCCCGTAATCAAGTAAAGAAAACGGTAGAACAGTTAGGTTTTGAAGTTACGATTGCACGTGACGGCAAAGAAGCTTTGGATATATTGAAGCAGTGGCACAATGAAGGGGCCGCAACTTTAGATCATTTACTCATGGTTATATCAGACATAGAAATGCCCGTAATGGATGGATATACTTTTACTTCAGAAGTGAGAAAGCTGGAAGGGTTATCCGAAATCTATATCTTATTACATACCTCTCTTAGTGGTGTATTTAACGAAACTTTGATAGAAAAAGTAGGTGCAGACCGGTTTATACCCAAGTTTCGTGCCGATGAATTGGGTCAAGCCGTACTCGATCACTTGAAAGAGAAGGAAGGTGTAAAGAATAATGAGGTCTGATTTTCTAAGCATTAGAGTCCATAATTAAAACCATGAGAAAACCGGACTCTTAGGATGAAAAATAATGAAATATCTAACGAGGAATATGAACAATTCCAACATACCTTGCAAGAGTGTTGCGGCATCGTTTTAGGCAAAAATAAACGCTATCTTGTTATGAGTCGTCTCAACGCGGTAATACGAGAAATCAATATTGATTCTGTTAGTGCCTTACTCAATCAACTTAAATCAGATGTCGCGTTAAGAATTAAAGTTGTTGATGCCATGACAACGAATGAAACTTACTGGTTTCGTGACCAACACCCCTTTATCATTCTCAAAAAAGAGATTTTTCCATCCCTGGAAAAACGAGGGATCACTAAAGCTCGCTTATGGTCAGCAGCTTGTTCATCAGGCCAAGAACCTTATACATTAAGCATGATGGCAAGCGAATATCTCTCTGGGTACAATAAACTAAAAAAAATAGAAGTGATGGCAACAGATATTTCTCCCTCGGTATTAAATAAAGCCAGGCAAGGTTGCTATGATGAGATGGAAATTTCCAGAGGGCTAGAGGAAGATCAAAAAAAACGATATTTTGATGTCAGGGATGGAATGTGGAATATTAAAAACGAACTCAAACAAAGAATACGATTTACCGAGCTTAACCTAATGAAAACTTATAGCCCTTTGGGAAAGTTTCATGTTGTATTTTGTCGCAATGTATTAATCTATTTTTCCACAAGCTTAAAAAAAGACATTATTTCTCGCATAGCGGATACTCTAGAACCGGATGGTTATCTATTCCTTGGTGGATCCGAATCTATGGCGTCCTATAGTGATCGATTCGAAACGGTACGTTATCAAGGGGGTCTAGTTTATCAACTCAAGCGATAAAGTTACTTGCAACAAACCTGCGAGTTGTACCTAAGGAATGGGCACGTAATAACTCTTTGACAGGTAAGCCACTAGTTTAATTAGTGAGACTTTCAAGGCTTGGCCTGCATATTTAGTGTAGGTTTGAATGACATGTAGAATATTTCCTCATGGCTTGGCGGCCCATATAAAGAGGAAATAAACACATGTCATATCAGAGGTTAAGTCATTCAAAATGGGACTGCAAGTATCATTTAGTATTTGTACCGAAAGGGCGAAGGAAAGTGCTATATGGAAAGATAAGGGAGTATTTAGGTCCGGTGTTTCACGAGTTAGCAGGACAAAAACAAAGCCGGATATTGGAAGGGCATATGGTACAAGATCATGTGCATATGCTTATAGAGATACCTCCGAAACATGCGGTGTCGACGATAGTAGGCTATTTAAAGGGGAAAAGTGCGATCGCAGTGGCACGCCAGTTTAGTGGACGGAAACGGAATTTCAATGGAGAGGTTCTATGGGCAAGAGGGTATGCAGTGTCGACCGTTGGTTTTGAAGAAGGTCAGATAAAGCGCTATATACGAAGCCAAGAGCAACTGGATGGTAGAGGCTCGGATGAGGA
>VAPM010350540.1_pt1 | contig 43213 bp, 19 predicted proteins | sample 3395091 | NCBI WGS metagenome assembly VAPM01 (sample SAMN08290445, study PRJNA428436) | hydrothermal vent metagenome | isolation source: Deep-sea hydrothermal vent chimney 3 | place: Pacific Ocean: Juan De Fuca Ridge
AAGGTAGCATATGAACTTTGATAATAGCAATACGAATAATCTCCCTATCAATTTTTGGAATACATTCATAAATAACCTATCTCTTCAAGGTGTTAAGCAGCCGCATTTAGGCTGGTATGCGCGCAGAGCTGAGTGGTATTTGAGATCAATGGGGAACAAAGAATGGGGGCTCCATGAACCTGAGGATGTTTCGACTATATGAAAATGTTGTTTAAAATGTTGTTTAAATAGGGTAAGGGGACGATCTGGCAGCTTGTTCAAGATATTGATGCTATGCGTAATCTGTATTTGGCTTTTGGTATATCATGGCTTGATGAACAAGTTAAAAAATTACATGATGATCTTGCTGACGGTTTAGGTGAGGTCTATTTGCCAGAGGCGCTGAAAATAGCGGCAAAGTCAGCACACACGCCTGTCGCCACTCATTCGCGACACATCTTCTTGAAGCAGGCAATGATATTCGTACCGTTCAGGAATTACTTGGACATGCTGATGTTTCAACAACGATGATTATCGCTTCTGGCATCCCTGCTTCAGCCTACTTTTCGCTAGTCTCAAACAGTCTTCTAAAACTTCCCTATCACATTAAGAAAAACCCCGCGGCTGTTATAGTCTAGGGCGGTGAGGTCGTCTGAAAAATCGCTAAAATTGAAACCGACTCCGACTTTAGCATGCTGGCCAAAATGGCGGTAGAGTGCAACCAACGCGCCAGTTCGGGTATCTTTAGCCTGTACCAGGTCAAGCATGCGGCTTTCTAGTAGTAAGTCCCAGCGTTTGACCAAATGCCAGTCAAGCCGGGCAACGATTAAATGGGCATCACTGCGGAACCATTTCGTAGAGCCAAGGCGATCACGTAATTCGGCCCGTCTGAACGCGTATTTTCCGCCTATAGTCCAGCGCGTGGTCAGGTCGTAGTTTGCATCGAGCGCGAGGATATGGCTGCGCTGCTGATAGTTAATGGAGCTGCCCGCCGGGGAAAGTTGACCCGGTGAGGCGAGATCGTAAAAATAGGTGTATTTGAATAAATTGTTCCAGCGATCATTGTTCACCGGGCGATAGGCATAACCGACAACGGCCTCAATAAAATCGCCCTTGAAACGGTCGCCCTTGCTCGACTTGCTCGCCGCCACATCGAGTCGTGTCAGTAATCGCCAGTCGATGCTGGTCTGATAATGGTAGCTGTTGCGAATCAACCAGCTATCACGGTCTTCTTGAGCAGAATCATCGTTGCGATATTCGATGGCACTGGCGTAGCGGCTTTTGTCATGCGAGTAACCCAGGCGTAAACCCAGCGCTTTACGTTTCACCTGTCCTGAGTTTGCCGTCTGCAACTTGCCTGTTTCCAGAGACAAGCCGTAGTTCCATTTGTCATCTGGAGAAAGGTCAATGCCGTAGCTTTGAGTCAAGCCACGAGGTTGATTACCGCGAGTATATTTTTGTTCGGTATAAACCGAAGCATGATCACTGAAGCGGCTTCTACCGCCGCTTACAAACGTGCTTCGACTGCCATTATAGGCTGTAGCACCGTATTCCGAACCCGCACTATCACTATCCAATCCATAATTTAAATAGAGTGCGGTCTGATCACTCATTTGGTAATGCCCCCCTATTGTCGCGCCTGAGCCAAGATTACCATCCGCAATGTCAGCGTTGAGTTTGAGTCGTTTACTGGCTTGCCAATCGCCACCCATTCCGGCGCGATTATTTCCTCTACGACTCTGATCTCGGTTCATCGTACCCTGTACAAAACCATGTAAGCCCCAGTTTTCCTGGCTTAAATATTCGACCCGCAGTGCCAAATCGGTGCGGGTACCAGTATCTTCTGTCACCACCGAGGAATCATCGCGTCGTTTATCGGCGCGCAGCCCCACACCCAGCTCCCATTGTTCGCTTAATTGGTGTGTTAAATCTGCTTCTAATGCCGCTCGATCACGTCCAGCTTGTTCGTTTTTGGCATTGTAGCGCAGCTCCGCATTCGTTGCCTCGCCCAACGGCGTATTCAACTTAATGCCTTGTTCAGCCGTATCACGCTGCACCTGTTGACCGGGCGCACTATAGCCTGCATTTCGTTTTTGTAGATAAAAACTACCTTGTAACTTGGTATCAAATCCGGCATCGCGCAAATCAAATGCGGCTTCGATTCGTTGCGCATCGGCTTTGTCATTCAGGGTCGCGGTGGGTTGGCCAATGAAAGAAAAACCGCCATCAATCGAGCGTTGTTCGACTACCCCGGGCCCCTTAGTTCTAGCTGCTAATAGTTTAAGCCAACTGCGCTCGCTGTTGCGCAGCGTCAGATCCACGCCAACCAACGTTTGGTCGCCACTCAGTTGCTGTTGCGCACTTGCCGTCACCCCGATTTGAATGGAGTCCGTTAGCCAGTGCTCAGCCCGTCCGCCACTGGCAAATAAGTTAGGGTCAGTAAAACCCGGTACATATTCATAGTTAATCACTAAATAAACCGGATGGCCAGAAAGACTGCTGGCCTGTACCAAAGCACTGTCATCTGCTGTAGAAGGTAGCGTAGTGGTGAGTAAGACAATGCCTTGTAGCTCGTCCATGTCGTAGTCTTGACCCGCAATCAGCGTGGTGCTAGAGAGCAGAATGTCGGAGTCCTTGTCTCGTACTTGCACCTGTATTTGCTCTGAGCCACGGGTAATATCGCGGTTTTGTAAATAATAAAGGGAACCACCGGTACCCCGGTATGCTTCTCTGGCGGCGACGCTGCCTGGGTCGGCCGCAAACAAGTCAATGCGTGTTCGCTGTTCGGCAAACGAGGTCAAGGCCGTACTTTGATACCGTCCATGAGCACCGTAAAGTCCCCGGTTAATAGTTATCAGTTCGTTGCTGGCTAAGTCGAGTTTGAAATTCCCCCATAAGGCATGAGATTTTTCATCGGCAATTTTGGCATAGAATTTACCTTGTGTCGGCGCATCTTCCACCAATGTCGAGTCATCCCCAAAAGTGGGGTAATAATCTTCGCTATCCAGCCGTCGCAGTAGTGATCGAGGGTCTTTTCTGGAAAAGTTACTGAACAGTTCGCCCAATGGTTCTTCACGGCTATCAACACTGCTGGTGAGGGTGTACTTATTTTTTACCTTGCCTTTGGCATAATAGGCGAGGCGACCATAGGCGTTACGTTTATCATAGAGCGTATCATCGCCGGTGACTAAAGCAGGTGATCCACTAGTATTATTAATGCCCAAGGTCAGATCAGCGATGCCGACATAGAACCAATCGTTGCGCGGTAATTCCAGATCACGCCAAAAAAGTTCGCCGTTACCACCCGCATCGAGTACGGCCACTTCGACAGTATGTAAACCAATCGGTATAATTTGTTGTGCAACAAACGCATTTTTTTCGTCTAGTGGAATCGCTTGATCCATCACCCAAACCGTATGGTTATCGGGAACATCAAGGCCATTGACGGTGATAGTTCCCCCTTGTACCGGAATGTTTTTCACCACCCGGGATTGTTTACCATAACCCGTTCGCAATGCTGCTTCGCGTAATTCAGAATCAGGTTCACTATCTGGATAATGATCGGCCATAGGTAATGATTTAGGCTGCGTCTCATCGTAACGCCCTTGCGCATCATAGACACGCAGTACATACCACAGGTCAGCCTGCATATTATTATCGGCGGCTGATTTTTCTGATACGAACCAGGATGCCTCTAACGCATCATCCAGCTCGACTGAAGTCACGGCTTCACGACGATCATTAAAGCCATAACGATAAACGATAACCTCTGAGCGTTTAATCCAGTAAGGATAATTATTCCAGCCGCGAAAATTGATTTCTACTCCTGGAACAGCCAAATGAGGCCAAGCACTTACATTCAATTTTGGCTCGTTTTGCAAATTATCATATTGAATTTGGATCTGCGCCTGCTCCAACGCGACATCGACACAGCGTTGTACATCGGCACCATGACGGGAATGCGCTGCCAAAACTGGTGCGCCATCGAGACTCACTCGCCAAGGGGTCATGCTATAAGGGTTAGCCGGTTTATTCTCCTGCCCCGCGAGTCGCTCTATATTCTTTGGTAGTCCCCCCTCAGGGCAAGCCATGATTTCGCCAACCGTAATATAGTTTTCATCTGAGACCAGATAGGAGACTTCGATTTCAACACGGCGATTCAGCGCGCGCCCCTGCACGGTGGCGTTGTCGGCAATGGGTTCAGCCGAGCCACGGCCTTCAAAAGTAAGTTGCACATCAGGCAACCCCAGTGCCTGCGGAAATTGACGCATCACGGCCTTGGCACGGTGGCGTGAGAGTCCCTGGTTGTCTTTATAGAGTGCGCGACCGCTCGCCCCTAACACATTGCTGTCGGTATGGCCGATGAATTTGAGCTGTACGCCCTCTTTGCCTTGCAGGTCATTAATAATACTGCGTAGCTGTGTAATATAGTACTGCGTAATAGTCGATTGAGTCACACCAAAATAAATGGGCTGTACCGCATTTTCCACGACTACGCGCTTTTCGTGACCGCTTTGTTCAATACGCCGACACATTGCTGCTTGTTGCCGACAAATTTCAGTTCGAACCAGCGGCGGCGCAGGAATAAATTTCGGCTCTGCTATCTTATGAGTAAGAGTTTTGTCATACCATACCTGAATTTCAACGCGCCGATTTTTAGCCATACCTTCAGGCGTATCATTACTGGCCAGCGGCTCATCTGGCCCTTTACCTTCGTAACTGACCGTTTGCTCTGCGAGACCCAACTTTTTACGGAAAAAATCAGCCGCTTGTTTGGCACGAAATTCACCGAGACCATAGTTATCTTTATAGATCGCACGCGCCCGAGCGGAGAGACGCTGGTTGTCGGTATGTCCGATGAAATGTAAACGCAAATTATCCAGCCCACCCAAACGGATGAGAATATCACGTAACTTCTCAACAAATTTCTCATCAATCATATGTTTTCCAGAGCGGAATTTGATCGACTCAATATGCTGATCATGAGCGACTTTTTGTATCTCGATGATCTCACGTTCGACCATAATGGTCTTTCCTTCCTTCGGATTTGAGACAACGCGATCCAGCCCCCAAAAAAGAAACGACTCGTTAGGCAACAGTCTTTCACTATTCTCTCCCACAGGGCGACTTGTTCCCGGCAAGGCGATATTACGTAGCTGAATCTCACTATCATGGCTGATCCCCCCTACTGCTTCCGGCAGCGCGGGGCAAGCCTGGTCGGAACACCGCTCATCGGAAAATGAAATTTGCCACGTCAATATCAAGGTCAAAGCCAGTATTAAATTTTTCATGGCCGTGCCTCCATTGAGTTTTGCAACACGGGGTTTCGTGGTTTTCCGGTGCGCCAATGAAGCTCTTCTTCGATGATTAAGTTGTAACAACAATCCAGTGATTTCCATCGTTCGGCAATTCGTGACTTGACTCGCTTGAGACGCTGTTTAGCCTGTTTTTTTGTTTCAAAATCGGCCAAATAGTTAATCCGTAATACTGAAATTTTTTGTTTCAGCAATGGCAGCAATGCCTCAACATGCTCGCTAAACTCCGCTGCCAATTCGATCTGATCTTTAAGGAAAGCATCATTGGCGATATCTAGACGAACAACTCGGTGAATGCTCGCACCAAAATTGGCTTTGGCCGATTTACCTCGGGTCAAACGAACCACCCGTGGATTTTCCGTCGTAATGCGATACCCTGAGGGCAAGCTACGCTCATCTACTTTGAGAATGAAATTACTGCCTCGCAAAGCATTAGGCACCGTCGCACAGCTAATGTGGTAACGACCCGAGGCGTCGGTAGTAACCAACCAACCGCGTGCAGTGGCGAGACGAACGCCCGGCAAGGGTGCTTCGCCCGCATCGGGGTAGCCGTTGAGATTGGCGTCGTCATAGACCTTGCCAATGATATCGGTACAATCAAAAGTAGGATCAGGGACAACTCGGACACTGGCCGTGGCGATGTTAGAAATGGTTTGCGCAACCAAATTATTTTCGCTCCAGGCCTGATTGATATATTCTCCCTCACTGACACCTGCACCCACCACCAGCACTAATTTGAACTCGCGTGTCTGGTTGGCGGTGAACGTTAGGTTCGGCCAAACCAGGGCACGACCATTGATTTGTGGCTCTAAAGCCACGTCATCCAAACGGGCAGAACCGCTGATATATTTGAAACCCAGTGGTAGCTGATCTTCAACATCGATGATGCTATTCAATGTCGCCGTTAGATTATTGGTTACACGCAGCGTATAGGGCACTAAATCACCGATAGAGACATTCACTTTGGACGTTAATTTAATAACGCTGAATGCGCCCTCAGTGATTAAATCCAAAGGAATATGATTATTCACCACATCACCTGAAACACCGGGTGTCAGATTAAAAAAGAGATAATGCTGCGTACTGTCTGCGCTGGCAGCCAAACCGCTGGTCGTCTCAGGACAAGTATCAGGATTATGAATAAGCGAATCTTGCGTGGGCGCCGTGGCGAGGCGATGAACCAGCGCCGGATTAGGCAATGCCGTTGCCGTCAAAGTATTAGTACATTCTGGAATCAGTACCGAACCACCTGGTAAATAACCACTCGGCTCGACGACGCTTAAAGTATACGTCCCAGCTGGTGCTGTAATTAGAAACAAAAATTGGTAAAAACCATCTGCGGCGGTTGTTTGACTGACGTTGGCGACGCCCCCCACCAAATCCGTAGCGGGGTCAAAACCGGTCGGCCCGGTAATCGTCACAATGGCACCTTCAAGCGGCATTCTGGTGAGTGAATCGTAAATAATGCCTGCTGGGTCTAGCGGTAAACTCTGATCAATAATATTATCGCCATCGACCAGGGTCAGATTACGGATGGTGCCAAAACTTAAATCAACGTCTGATTCACCTGATAGCGGTGTACCATAAACCAAGTCGGTGCTAGGATGACGAAAACGAATTTCATAACCGGTACCCGGAATCAAGTCACTAAATTGATAATTGCCATCACTGTCGGTGGTGGTCGTCGCAATTTCCGTATAACTGGCATTATCCAAGGGATCGCTACGCAAAATCAGCTCGACTCGCCAACCCGCAGCACCGGTACCGCCATCATTATTAAGTCGATCATGATTGATATCTAACCAGATATTGCCGGATACCTCAGCGATTCCCGATTCTTTTTCGGCAAAATTATAGTCGGTGCCCGCCGCGCCCGTGCCCGGAAAGAGAATGTTAGAAAAGACATCATTACTGCGGGTTCCGCCCAAGCTGCCAAGCGCGTCGATGCCATCATCCATGCCAGCCGGTTGCGTCTCGATAATCGTATAACCATTGCCATTGGGTTGTGGCAAATCGCTGAAGCGGTAACGGCCCTCGGCGGTCGTTACCAACGTTCGATTAATCGCATTACCATCGCGGTCAATACCACTCAGTGCGATGTTAACCCCAGCCACACCGACTTCAAATGAATCGAAAACCCCATCTTCGCTGAGATCGTTATAAACCGCACCACTGAGGCTACCGCCTTGTTCAGCAAAGTTGTAAGCCGTCGCAATTGTAGTGGTTCCCAGAATAATATTACTGATCTGGTTACCGCCAACCACGCCGCCTGCAGAACCCGCGCGCGTAATGCCTTCGGCCCAGCCTGCCGGTTGACTTTCCGTGAGGCTATAGGTACCCGCAGGCAAACCCGTGATAATGTAATAACCATTGACATCCGTTGTCGCTGTTTTATTTTGACTGGAACCGCTTAAGCTGATTTCAACACCCGGAATGGGCGGCTCACTACCAGAGAAAATGCCATCATTATTAATATCAACATAGACATAGCCTGAGATGCCCGAGCTTAATTCCGCAAAGTTATAGCCACTGCCACTGTTATTACCACTGACCACAATCGCGCTAAAAATATCATTAATCGAGTTATTCCCCCCCAAGGTGCCGAGGGTATCCTGAGCATCATCGTAAGCTGGGGGTTGGGTCTCGGTGAGGGTGTACCCAATCGCATCGGCGGGACGCACCGTGGTGAAATTATAAGTACCATCCGCCGCCGTGGTTGCGGTACGATTAACTGCTTGCCCCAAGGTGTCAGTACCACTGAGCGTCACAATGACACCCGCTATCCCCGGCTCACCGGTATTCTGGTTGCCATCGTTATTATTATCGTTGAACACCTGCCCCGAAAGCACCGCATCACCCAACTCAGCAAAATTATAATCCGTGCCGATGGTTGTTCCCGGTAGGGTGATTGCGCTGATACCATTGCTGACCACCGTGCCGCCGGCAGAGCCTGCACTAACAATCCCCGCCGTCCAGGCAGCCGGTTGATTTTCACTGATGCTATAGATTCCAGCGGGCAAGCCGGTAATAATATAATAGCCATTGCCGTCCGTGGTGGCAGTAGCGCTTTGATTGGAACCACTCAGAATGATGACCACGCCCGGCAACCCGGGTTCGCTACTGTCGAAACTGCCGTCATTATTGTAATCGGCAAAAACATAGCCCGATAACCCGGTACTACGTTCTGAAAAATTATAGCCCACCCCCATATCGTCACTCGCGACGGAAATAGCACTAATGACATCATTGCCCAGCGTACCGCCCAAAGACCCTACGGCATCAACTGAATCGATATAACCGGCAGGTTGTATTTGACTGAGGCTATAACCCGACCCATTAGAAGGACGCAGATTGATAAAGCGATAATTGCCGTCAGCCGTCGTGACGGTAGATTCATTAACGGGCTGATTAAGATCATCGGTACCCGACAAAACAACAGTGACATTAGCCATACCCGGCTCGCCGCTATCTTGATTGCCATCGCCATTATTGTCATTGAAAACCGTTCCGGCGAGCGACGTCGTTAACAACTCACCAAAACTGTAATCACTGGCCGTGTCGCCATTTTGTACGCCAATACCACTGATTCTGTTGCCAAAGGTCGGTGAAGTAGCCAGATTATCAGCCGTGCCCGCACTACTGCTTGCCCCCGTACCCACCTGCGCCAGACCCGGCAAATAGGTGGTTACACTGCCTTCATTGAGCGTATAAGTACCGGGACGCAGGTTGCTGAAATTGTAAACCCCATTCGCGACTGTCGTTGCCGTTTCGTTGACCGCCGCACTGAACATATCGGTTCCCGTCAAGCTCATCACAATACCCGCGATGCCGTTGCTTTCACCACTCTCTCTGATACCATTGTTATTCGTATCGTGCCAAACAAAACCACTTAATGAGGCGTTGCCTCGCTCAGCGAAATTGTAATCCGTCACAATGCTGGCCGCGTTCAATGTAATGCCGCTGATCTGGTTGTTGCCGACTGTACCGCCTACTGAACCTGCACTAATGGTTCCTTCTGCCCAGCCTGTAGGTTGAGCTTCGCTGATGGTATAAATACCATTGGGCAAACCGGTAAAGAGAAAATAGCCATTTGCATTCGTTGTTGTGATGTTATTTTGTGTGCCAGTCAAGCTGATCGAAACACCGGACAGCGGGGCTTCACCGCCATCAAAATTGCCATTATTATTGTAATCAACATAAACATAACCTGAGATACCGGGACTCTGTTCAGAAAAATTATACGCACTGCCACTGTCACCACTAACAACCGTAATCGCATTAATCACATTACTGCCCGAGGTGCCACCCAAGGTACCGGCGACGCTGTTGACCCCGCTATAATTCGTCGGCTGGGTCTCGGTGAGGGTATAAGCCCCGGCGGGGCGCAGACCGGTAAAATTGTAATCACCGTTGAGATCGGTAGTGGTGGTCATATTGACCGGCTGACCCAGGTCATCGTTGCCCGTGAGGGTCAGCGTCACGCCGGCGATACTGGGTTCGTCCGCATCTTGATCGCCATCAACGTTGTTGTCGTTAAACACCCTGCCCGCAAGAGAGGCCGGTAACAGCTCACCAAAGTTGTAACCGCTGGCACTGTCCCCGCTCTGTAGCGTAATCGTATTTATTTCATTGCCAAATTTAGACGAAGTCGCTACATTATCCGCACTACCTGCCCCGTTAGCGCCACTACCCACCTGTGCCAAGCCGGGAAAATATCCGGCAACGCTACCTTCGTTGAGCGTGTAAGTACCAGGCCGCAGACCATTGAATGTATAGGTGCCATTCGCTGCAGTGGTGACGCTGGTGTTGACCGTGGCACCCAGGTCATCGTTGCCCGTTAGGGTAATAATAATTCCGGTGACACCGCTGCTTTCACTACCGTCTTTAACACCATTATTATTGGCATCATGCCAAACAAAACCAGCGATAGAACTGGTCGCCAGTTCACTAAATAAATAACCCGTTAGGTTGCTATTACTCGAGACCGTAATTGCGGTGATGTTATCCGTTGTTTTAGAACCGAGTACTACAATGCCTGCTTTATTTTCCTGGCCATCAAAATAACCAGAAGCTTGGGTTGTTTGGCTTAAGGTGTAACCACTCACATCGCTGGGCGATAGATCGGTAAAAATATAACTGCCATTAACAGCACTATTGCTCGTACGGTTGACCGCATTGCCATACGCATCCGTACCTATGAGTTGGATTTGAATCGCGTTAATACCATTTTCGCCACTCTCTTGAGTGCCATTATCATTGGTATCGATGTAGACCACTCCAGCCAGGCTAGAGCGTTGCACAGTAACTGAATCACTGTCTGTATTGTTGCTATTGTCAGAGTCTATACTAAAGGTAGAGACCGAAGCGCTGTTGCTCAGAGTCCCACCACTGGGGTAGCTCATCACGCGCACCGGCACCGTTACCGTTACATTAGCGGCGTTGTTAATGGTGCCGAGAGCACAACTGAAGCTGGTATCGCCAGCACTACCGGTGCAGCTTCCCTGAGTCGGAATGGGTGTCGCGGTGAGTTCCATTCCCGCAGGCAGAGTGTCGCTGAGTGTGGACTGCTCTGCGGTACCGGGGCCGTTATTACTAACGACAAGAGTCCAATTGAAGGGTTGGCGCAACTGCACAGGATTGCTATCTGCAGTGGTACTAACCGCCAGATCGACCTTGGCGCGTACTGAGGTATTTTCACCTTCGGAATTATTGCCTGTCACATTGTCTATTTCATTGGCACTGACTGTTGCCAGATTGACATGAGTATCACCGCTGCCATCGGGTGCGCTATCAATACTGAAGAAAAGATAACGGGTCGTGCTGGTATTGGCCGCCATGTCCGGCAAAGCACAGTTCATCGTCAACGTGGCCGGGCCAGTAACCGCTACACCAGTATTATTGCACGCCGAGCTGGCGGCATTACAACTGCTATTGCCGGCATCATCACAGAGAAACGTAAGCTGCTTGCCGCTTTTAGGCGTCATCGCATCACTTAAAGAAACGCCAGTGGCGATAGAGGGGCCGCTGTTGCTGATGTCTACTTGATAGACCAACATTTCGTTATTCGTCGGCACCAGCGGATCAAATGCAATGGGATCGACAACATCGTCTTTATTGACCAATAGATCGACCTCGGCTGGATCAACCGTCAAACTGGAAGATTGACTTTCATTGCTTGTATTGCTGTCAGTCGTTGTGCTCGATGTGGTATAGCTGGCGGTGGCGGTGTTGCTGAGTATCCATTGAGTGTTGCTACTATCCCAATCCGGGCGGATCACAACCGTGATGGTTTCGCTCTGACCAGGAGTCAATGTGCCAATACTGCACGTCAGGGTCTCACCGCTCCAATTATTATTATCACACGTACCTTGAGTTGGATTGACTGAAATTTTGCTCACACTACGACCACCCGGAGAGGTCAGCACATCGTTTACAACAACATTAGTGGCGTTAGAAGGGCCGTTGTTACGCACCGTAAGTACGTAGGTGGCATTAACGCCCGCCTCGACGCTCGTCGGTGTGACAATATTGCTTTGCATTTCAACATCAAAAATGGGATCAACCGTGAGATTTGCTGTAGCGGAATTATTGCTGTTATCCGGGTCGGCAATATCAGCCGAGGTTACCGTCGCCGTATTAATTAGAACGCCATCCAGCAAGGGTCGGGTCACTTCAATCGTGAAGACCGCATTATCACCCTGCGCTAAAGCATTATTACCGTTATTACACCTTACTGTCGCGCCGGTTGAACAGGTAAATTCAGTCGGTTTTTCAATAATACTAATGGCTGTAGAGCCCGCGATATATCCCGGTATAACATCTTCAATGATAATACCTGTAACTGGCCCAGGACCATTGTTAACAACGGTGAGGGTGTAAGTTCCAGTGTTTTCACCAATTTCTAAAATCGTATTACTGTTTGAGGTTGTCGTACTTTTACTGATACTTAAATCAGCCGCCTGGGTTGAAACAAGAACCGTCGCCGTAGCTGAGTTATTAGCAGAAACGGGATCAGCAAAGGTAGAGGATGTTACGCTCGCCGTATTCGTCAAAGCACCACTATTGGTAATCGGGCGACTTACCTCGATCACAAAAACAGCACTGGCACCCCCAGCCAAAGAACTGCCCCCACTGTTACAAATCACCATACTACCCACGCTACAAGTAAATCCTGATGGCGTCGTCGTTACCGCCACCGCCGTGGTTGGTGGCCCGGAAATATAACCTGCAACTAGATCGGTCACGGTAATATTATCGGCAGCGGTAGCACTGTTATTCGTCACCGTCAGCGTATAACTGATGGTATTTTCATTGTCCTCAAGTGTGCTGTTGGCGTTCGTCGTGTTAGCCGTTTTGGTAATACCGAGATCCACAGGCAAAGTGCTGGTAGCGGCCGCGCTGGCGCTATTATTTCCTGAGTTAGCATCCACCGTACCACTGACATCAGCAACCGTGGCGTTGTTACTCAAGACATTGAGGCTGGTTGCTGTAGTTAAGATATTCAGGTTGCTTGTAACATTGCTATTGGGAAGGGTATTTGCATAAGTACAAGTGACAACACCACCCGGATTCACCCCATTATGTAGACAACTCCAGTCGGTACCGCTAAAATTTAAATAAGCTTCACCGCCCGCTAACGTATCGATCACCGTCAGCACACCACTGCTCGCTAGAGGGCCATTATTCGTCACCTGAAAGATGCTGCTCATCGTACTGCCTTGAGCCACCAAAGCAGGTGTTTTAGACTTTGTTATGGCAAGGTCAGCACCATTGGGTGTGATATTCATATTGACCGAACCACTGTTGTTGCCGCCATTCGGATCTGCGGTAGCGGCATTGATAGTGGCCGTATTAACAAAGGAACCGGATACGGGTAAGGTCGCCTGAATGCTGATATCATCACTGGCGCCAACGCTATAACTGGCGCGACTACAGGTCACCGTACCACCCGTGGACTCACCACTGTGCAAACAATTCCAATTCGGCCCGCTAGCACTAAGGTAAGAAAAGCCAGCAGGAAGCGGATCACTCACCACCACCGTTGCCGCATTGAAAAAACCCAAATTGCGTGGTGTCAGAGTAAAAGTGACCGTACCGCCCCCAATCAATGGACTAGAAACGCTTTTCGTTATGCTCAGATCCGCCGCAAGCGTAATGTTGGTATTTTCGGTCGTGGTGTTATTATTAGGCTCCGGTTCACCCGTAAGAGATGAAACCGTCGCACTATTGCTAATCGTACCCGTGACTGCACCCACGGTACCGCTGATATTGATGTCTGGTGCAGTCGCACCATTGAGAACTGAAGCTCGGCTACAACTTACCTCCTGACCTACATTACTACAGCTCCACCCTGTACCACTGGCAACAATATAAGTAACATTAGCGGGCAGAGTATTGACCACGGTGGTCGTTGAAGCATGGTTAGGGCCCAGATTTTGAATCGTCAGAGTGTAATCAATATTAGCGCCCGAAATAACCGGGTCGGTAGCATCAATCATGCTGATCTGTAGATCAGCACCATCGTTGATCGTTGTCGTTTGATTGAGCGTATTATTGCCTGGATTGCTGTCTGTTGGCGCAACTGTACCCGTTACAGAAATAGTACTGCTCGTGGCCGCTGTACTACGCAGGGTAATTTCAATATCAATCACCGGATTGCCAAAGCCATCCCCCGTGATATTTCCCAAATTACAAATGACTGTACCGGGCACACCCCCATCGTGGCTACAAGCCCCATTATTAACCGCAGAAAACGTCGTCGTTGCCGGCACGGGTAAGGTCACCACAACGTTATTAGCGGTATCATTATCCGCATTTAACACCGACAACGTATACGTGATTTCACCCGCCCGAATAGCTGGATCCGGTGTATCCAAAAGTTTGGAAATCTGTACATCGACGGCCTGAACGACCGAAGCGGAAAGAAGAAGCACTAGCCAACTGGCACCCCTGGTAAAACGAATCATCAGCTATCCCTTGCTTTTTTCTGAGTGAAACAAAATGATTCACTCAGTCATTTCCCTATCTGTTAAGAATCGGCAAGCAAATGGATAACTTAAGGAACCAGGGGCATAGCTTCTGGGTTTGGGGTTCCGATATTTACTGATATTTTATATTTGGACAGGCGGTATCTAAGCGAGCAAAAACACCTATTTCAACTAATGAAACAAGTAAAATTACAAGTGTTCGCAATTTTTAATTACGCGCCGCTAATGTATTGATTATAAATACCCTGCCCTGCAATACTCCCTTGACAAATTTCCAGATATGACTAAAAACCAATCCTATTGGAGACCGCTCATGAGCCGTAGCAAAATTGCAATTACACTAGAATTTAGCCTGTTAGCCGAGGTTGATGCCTTGGTAAAAAAACGCATTTTTCCTAATCGAAGTCGCGCAATTCAAGAAGCGGTAAAAAAATAACTTAGTATTCTTCTCCGGCTAGCCTTTCGCCTTCAAGCTGCCCATACTCCCCCTGCGACAACTGACCTGGCACTGGGGGTTCGGAACTTAGGAACGCGCACACTTCTGATGAACGGGCGCGTAATAATACGCTAAAACCGATAACCAAGCCCCAATGACCAAGCGTTCACATCCGCCCCCCCAAAGCGATACTTCGTCCAGCCCAACCTAACGGGAAATTGAGCAACCACATCCATCTCTAGTCCAAACCCCAGCGTGATATCGAAGCCATCCTCTTCGAACGTTTTAGAAATTGTTCCGCTGCTTAAATCATATTCTGCTTGCCAAAGGAAAGCTCCGAAATTAAGCAAGAAATCTACTTTTTTGCCGAGCGGTGCGCGGCCAATAAAATTAAAAGTCCAACCCGACCCCGTCACGGGATAAACCTTTTCGGCACTATTTATAAAAGCATCAACATCAGGCGCCAGACCACTGAGGAAAGTGGTGCTCTCCCCTAAATCTACGTAGCCAAGTTCTAGTGCCAGATTATCAGCGAATTGATAACCAATATACGACGACCAACCAGAGCGTGACAGATCCGTTTGCGTCACTGTCGCACTTAGACCTAAGTTATCAATGTCCGCCTGAAAGTCACTGGTACGTTCATCGCTTTTTGCTGAGAGATAGTTAATAGCAATGTAATCGGGTATAAGCTGTGACTGAGCATGAGCCATACCCAGACTACTCACGGCACAAAACAAAGTCAGCATCAAGCGTCGGCCGTTATAACGAGTCGCCACCGCGATTAACCCCATTAACAATATCGCCCATAATGACACACTGCCGCCACCGCCACTTCCTGTTACCTTCACATTTACGGGAGTGGAACTCAGCACTGCCACGCCACCGGGATCTTGAACCGTCTGATTGACGCGACCATCTGCATCATTCGGACCGCCATCTTCAATCGTCAGTTGCACACACCAATGGCCCTGCGTCAAACCGGGGCTAAAGCTGCTGTCTCCAGGTGGCGGACAATAGCCCTCAGCTCCTGGCGCAGAGGCCAAGCGATTATTGCTATCTTCAACAAACGCCTGCCAGCCCGAAGCCATCAACTTGCGATAAACTGCATTAGCCGAAATCGGTATATTTTGCACAACAACGACACTGACACTCTGCCCGGGTACAGGTAGCGCTTCAATATTAAAGTCAAACAAACCGCCGTTAAAAGTATAATTTTCATCCGCAACAGCACCCGTACCCGCATTGCCATACTGTTCAATATCACTATCACTGACTCCCGTTTGAGCTTCACCCGCGCTAAAGGCCACCGACCCCAGGCTTAACATCAATCCAGGCTCGGTCTCCATTAGAAACGTCTCAATCTCGCTAGCCCGTTGCTGTACAACGTTGCTTGCCATATTGCTGTTATCGAGATAATTTGGCACACCATCACCATCACTATCTCCATACCCTTCCGTCGCATCGGCAACCCCATCGCCATCGCTATCAGTAACACTCAGGACAGGCAGTGATGCAACGATATTGAGCACCAACTGCTCATTGACCGTAGCAAAGCCATCGTTGATTGAAACGTTCATCGTATACAAGCCTGGTGTTAAGCTCGTAGGATCAAAACTGAATGTCGCTTGATCATTGTCAGTGTCCACCAACACGTTATCCGTCACGGACCAGTCATAAAGATGCACGTCGCCGACGTTAGCATCCGTTACTGCCGCCGTCACAACGACTTGACCATCAGCCTGACTCACAAAACGCGTCACATTTCCGCCTTGATCGGCATTCAAAGAGATCATGGGCACGACATTGCCTTCAAAAATATCAACACGGTGGCTAGCTACCGGCCCTACCACTGCATTCGTCGGTGCACCCATAGTGACTAACAAGGTCTCCATGCCCTCACCGGCACCATCATCAATCAGTGTAAATGAAACCGTCGCTACCAAATCAGGACTATTGATGATGACACTGCCATCCACTAAATCATGGTCAGAACCATCCGTCATTGCCGTACCAGAGACGGTATAAGGCACCGTCACGGGATAATTGACCGCTGGACCGTTAAGAATTACGCTAAAACTCGCGGTTGCACCTTCGGTACTGACTTGGTTTTTACTGAACTCGACCAACGGCATAACATTGATTTTTTGCATGGCCGAAACCCGGTTATTTGCCATATCACTGGCCGCCCAGGTAATAACATGTGCACCAGGGCTAAAATGGGTGGGCATGTCAGCAATCATTTCACCATTCAGGTGTGTCACTTCAGTCATCACCACACCATCGTTCGCATCTAGGCCACTGGCACGACCCAAGTCAACCGCAGTATACAAACCCACCGCATTCACCGAAATATCAGCAGGAACAGATAGTGTTGGTGGATAGTCATCCATATTAACGTTTGAACCAGCAACAAATTCATCGTAGTTACTGACACCATCGTTATCGCTATCAACATCCCGGTCTGATACATCGAGCTTATTCAGACCGTTAGCCATCTCGTAGGCATTGGTCAGACCATCTCCATCAATATCAATATCCGTTGCATCGCCCACGCTATCACCATCTAAATCACCGTCAATCACAGCACTGGCGACACTACTCAGCGATTCAAAGCTACCTCCGCCATCGGTATAAGTAATCGTCACCGTCATGGCACGACCTACATCAGCAGCAGTCAACACATAATTGGCTGCTGTCGCGCCGATGATATCTACACCCTCGCGTTGCCATTGATAGCTAAATGCAGTCAGTCCATCATCGTCGACAATCGTTGAAACATCCGACATTAGGATAAAGCCTTCGATCAGGTTACCACTCATATTCACGCTGCCAGTCGGTGCATCATTCACGCGAACAACACTAACACTTTTGTTACCCGTAATTTGCAGTGTAGAATCGCCTAGCATTCCGCCATATTCAACAACGTAGCCAGAAATTGCTGCTGACAGAGGCAGATCATTCCAAACCCCAGACTCCAAAAATTGACCATAATCTTCACCACTGCCCCATTGGTCAGGCTGGCTCGAATCCCAGTTATTGTACTCACTGCCCACTGCACTACCATTAGCAACACCACTCCAAAACGCAGTGCCTGCCTCAGGGCCAGTGACCCAACGCCAATCGCCTTCAACAGCAGCATCACTTGCGCCCATCCAGCCCTGACCAATCAACTTGGAAGCAATAAAGCTGCTTTCGTTCACCGAAGTCACCGTGGCCAGGTAGCCTTGCAGACCGTATAAAGTACGAGCGGCGGCGGCATCCCTGGCTGCCGTCCAGGTCATACCTGGGGCGCTCACAAATTCGTAAAAATGACCATTTTCAGAAAAAGACAAAGAACTGCCCAAGGCATAGCGAATGGTACGTACCCCAGTATTGGGGGTGGCATTATTTATATTTTGATATTGCACTGTCCGTAATGCGGCCTGATAGTCTTCAGGCGTCGCACTACCCGCCAGGGTCAGTATGCCGGTTGCCACATCAAAGCTGCCGCTAATCTCTGCGGTTGCGATATAAACTAGGCGATCCTCTGTACTCAGGTATCCTCCCGTAATCGCTACAGTGGCGCCATCAATCACGGTGGCACTCGGTTCAACTATGGTCAGTAACGGATCTATCACAACAGCAGCACCCTTTTCCATAAAGGTCGTGCTGCCACTACTCATCGTCAACATCGGCGGCAAACTATTAAAAACTCTAAAATTACGAGTGATTTGCGCCGCAGAACTATAGATCCCATCACCTACCTGGTTCGCCTGTATCGTACAAATGCCAGTAGACAACAAGGTCACCGTACTCGCTGTTACCGTACATACGGCCGTTGTCGCACTGGTATAATTCACCGTTAAACCCGATGAAGCCGTTGCAGCCAGGTTGAGTGTGTCCTGGCTTAAAAGCTGATCCGCTATTGCTGAAAAGGAGATGGATTGCGTATTTTTAGCAATTTCAGCCGCAGGTAAAGCATTTCTATAAAAAGTAAATTCATCCAAAAGTCCGGTAAAATAGTTGCTTTCTGTCGAGGGTAAATTTATATTAGTACGGAGAGTGGAATCATTTAAACCCAGCTGGTTAAAGCTCATGTTGAGGTGTTGAATGGCTCCAGTTACAGAACCAATAGCCATACCATCCAAATAAACATTCAGCGCATTGTTGGTGGTATCTGCCGTCATCACAACCCGATGCCATTGTCCATCATTAACCGGGTTGGTTGATGTTACAAGCATTGAACTTCCTATCCACAGCTCTGTTTGCAATTGGCCGAGGTTATTAATGGAAATGATCGGAACGTAATTCCCCGATGTCGTACCGGCAGCCGCGTTTTGATACCCCAGAATACCGCCCGTTGAGGTTGTCTTAAACCACAGTGATACCGTAAAATCCTGGTTACTCCTAAGTAGGTCATAAGGCAGTTCGACGTAACCACTGCCAGACAAACTCAAAGCTTTACCACTGCGCCCCGCGCTGTCATAGGCAATCGTGCCTTGTAGAACACCATGGTTTCCATTACCACTGCTATCATTCGTATTATCTTCAAAATCATAAACCACTAAAGGTAGAGAACTGACGGTCACCGTGGCTTGAATAGCTGAAATTGATTCCGCGTTATCGCTATCCTCAGCAACGACAGTAAAGGCATTCACTTCACCGCTGGCACTATTAGCCGGAGTCCAGTAAGCGTTGTTCGCCGCATCCACGGTGTCGTTAGTGCCTATGGAAAAAATGCTGGCGGTGCCAGATGAGGCACCAATTTTCAGGCTACCGCTACTAACAGCTTTGATAACAAAACGACTGACCGTCCCGTCTTCGTTATCCGCTTCATCGGCCTGCGCTTGAAATTCGGCTAAAGTCAGTTCAATTTCAATACCGCCAGCACTGCTATCAAGGACAGCGGTAAAATTAGTTAAGGTAGGTCGATCATTGACGGCCGAAACACTGCTTCCAACCGAGACACCATTGGCTGAAGCTTGAGAAGTTAAGTCATCTGAAGTGGTATCAAAAGCTTGGCGAGTACTTCCATTAGTATAGGTCGTGCTCCCACTTTCATCTACAGAAAAAACCGTTAACGACCCCGGTGTGCCGCTGTAATTTGCAAAAGGTTTAAAACGCAGCGTCGTACTACTGCTCAATAACAAGGCAGAAGAGGTGGAAACAGCCCCCATATCAAACCAAGTACTGCCACCATCGGTAGAATATTCCCAATCACCTTCAACCCCAGCAACGGAAGCATCCGCCGCAACGGCGATACCCGATAAGCTACTGCTGGCATCAACATCATTAAAATTACCGTTAAGCAAAGAACTAATCGTCGCCCCAACAGGTGAAAGGGTATCTTCATTGATCGCCGATAAGGTCGCGCCGCTACTAAAGCTAGGTGCATCATTTTGCGCCGTTACATTAATGCTTTTGTTACCCGTGATTTGCAATGTAGTCGGATCGCCGAGCATACTGCCATATTCAACGACGTAGCCAGAAATATTACTCCCTACTGATACGGGATAATCGTTCCAATTACCTCCATTTAAAAAATGAGCATAATCTTCATTATTCGCATTATTAGGTTCTCCTCCTCCCCAATTGTTATATCCGCCATTTACTGAGTTACCATTGCTAAGACCACTCCAAAATGAAATACCACTCTCAGGGCCGGTAACCCACTGCCAATCGCCTTCAACAGTAGCATCACTTGCGCCCATCCAGCCTTGGCCAGCCAACTTAGAGGCAATAAAACTATTTTCATTCGCTGAAGTCACCGTGGCCAGGTAGCCTTGCAGACCGTATAAAGTACGAGCGGCGGCGGCATCTCTGGCTGCCGTCCAGGTCATACCTGGGGCGCTCACAAATTCGTAAAAATGACCATTGTCAGAAAAAGACAAAGAACTGCCCAGGGCATAACGAATGGTACGTACCCCAGTGTTGGGGCTGGCACTATTTATATTGTGATATTGCACTGCCCGTAATGCAGCTTGATAATCAGCAGCCGTCGCACTACCCGTTAGGGTAAGTATGCCACTTGCTATATTAAAACTGCCGCTAATCCCTGCGGTTGTGGCATAAACCAGACGATCTTCTGTGTTAAGGTATCCCCCGGTAATCGAAACAGTCGCACCATTAATGGAACTCGCCCCCGGCTCGACTAATGTCAGCGACGGATCAATCGCAACAGCGGCACTATCTTCTACAAAGGTCGTGCTACCACCGCTCATCGTCAATACAGGCACCGCATCCGCCTGTACCGTACTCACACCCAAAAACAGCATCACCGAGATAAACAATACGGGGATGATAAGACTAGAACAAGCCTTAAATTTCATTTTTTCATTTCTCCTGACCATTCCATTCAAACAATTCCTGTTCGACCTAAGTGCACTACCCCTACCTTACGGCAGCCTTGCAACTAAACTTGAGTAATCCAAATTAATTCCTCGCTGTTCTAAATGAGTAACAGGATTAAAATCAGAATTTTTTTATGCTGATAAGGAAACGGGATAGTGGAAGCGAAGTTATTTGCAGTAGCGTTGGGCTTACAAAGCCCCTGGGCTGTTTCCAGACTGGCGTTGTCATTGAAGAATAAAAGGCGGGATATCAATATATACCCAGACTACGGGACACCGTCACAACCTATGACGATGCCACCAAGCGCTGGAAACATCGGAATTTCTTTCAGGATGAGGCGTATCTTAACGATACCCCATATTTAAAACAGGCTACAGAAAATCAACTCAAACGTTTTCGAGTTCAATTGGATTCAAGCTATATTTGTTTTTAGCCAAAAGCAGGATGTATTTCATTATACTTTTGTCGGGAAGAAGGATGCCTCACGACATGCCTCCTTCCACAGTGGATATATCCGCACTCGCCGGTTGCGGCTCACTCTCTCCAGTACTCTCCCAATACTTTCTCCGCTTCTTTCCCCTGGGGTGTGAATCCATTTCGAAACTTCTCGCCCGGTTCCGGTTCTGTTAACCAATTCCACCAAAATAAACCCGAGAACCCGGACTGTTCACTGAAGCTTTCGAGGATCGCCCGATACGCTTTAGCCTGCATTGCAGGATCCGGCGTGGCATCGAAGTCAGGCCACTGCCACGGCTCCTGAGTCGTACCCTGGACAGATTTGTAGCCGACTTCTGTGAGAAGAACCGGACGCTGGTGAGTCATAGCGAGATCCTGGAGCTCGGTGACGATGGGCGCTATCCCGTCCCGCAGCTCGTCGAGGGTGGGGTTTTCCGATTCCGACAAGGGAAAGAAAAACTGCACACCGATAAAATCAAGCTCTCCCCAGAAAGGAACTTCGTCGTACTCATAATACCAGTTAGCGGCGTAGGTGAGCTTCCCGGAATAGACTTCCCGAACCTCGGCGATGAGGTGACTCCAGCGCTCGGGAGCGGCAGCGACCATCGCGCGAAGCTCAACACCGATACTAAATGTAGCAACCTTTTCCTCCTCGGCGAATCGGGCATAGTGGAGGATGAAGTCTGAGTAGCTATGCCACCATCGGTCGAGATCTTCATAGGAGTCGTAGGCGATGGTACCGCGCCACTCTTCGTCGGTAATACGCCCCAGCATCACGTGAGGCTTGAGGAGAACGTCAAGCCCAAGAAGATGAGCATCGCGAATCGTGCGGCGAACCGCGAGGTCGGTCTCGCCCCCCAGACTCTCACGACCGAACGTGATCGCAGGATCAGCGATGCTCGCTTGACGCCCCGGCACTCGGAGAGAAACGCTGTTCACCCCCAGGCGACGCGCCCGACCGAGAGAGTCCGCCGCCGCCGGGGTTCCATAACCTCGGGCGCCGAAGTCATCCGTCAGGTGGAGAAGGGCTATGCCCCGCCAACTTTCCGTGGAGGAAACTTCGAGGCTTTCCCATTCGTTGGTGCGAACGCGAAGCGACTCCGGGTCACCCAGGCGCGCGGAACCCAAGGGGCCTGCGAGAGAGTCCGGGGTCTGCGCGGTCAGTTCCCGATAAATCGCGTGAGCCGCAGCCGAATTTCCTCCCTCCTCAGCTAACCGTCCGCGGAGATCAAGGGGAAGAGGACCCAGGCCCGCCGCCTCTGGAATGTCTGTCAGCAATCGAACCGCTTCGTCGCTGTCCCCGACCGCTGCCGCGTGCTGAGCGAGGCGTAGAGCACATTCATGATGATTCGAATCGAGGGAGAGCGCCCGGCGCAAGCTCAAAATCGCATCGTCAGTATCCTCCTGAGCGATATGCTCCACCGAGCACGTAACCCGCTCGCCCGCCCTAGCCATTTCTCCGCCGAAACCGTGATAGAGGAAACTAAAGATAACCATCAAGGCAAGAGCCAGGAACCTCGTGCGCCCCGCTATTTTGCTGATTCGTATTCCTCCGTCACTCTTGCCCCCATGCGTTCCCTTGGAATCAGAGCCATGAATAGCCCCTGTTTCCATTGTGCTGCCTTCCTTATTGCTCATATTGCATCCATCCGTGATGTTATTATCCTAAAAACCGAAGTTGACCCACGATGTATCGCATTTATGCCGAACTCTTGGGGTGCTATCTCGGATTATGTTCCCGACTCATCCCTACCTCCCCATCCCTGCAGTTGTCTACATTCGCGTCCAACTGCGTTTTTAGGATAAATGAATGAGAAGAGGTTGTCGAATTTCGATGGATAGTATAGACCCATGATATTTAAAATTGAGATGTCGTATGCGTTTTACTCATTAAAGGCGATAATAGTTTTTTGATACCTTTATAAGAAGGCGCCTCGATGAATGGAAACTCAATAAGCAAAGGAGATTCGTAAGCTCACTTGATCCCAATCTTTTGTTAACTGCCCCGGAGACTGAGCATCCGTACTGTCAAAAACGGTAGCGACCCATGCAACTTGCCAATCATCATCCAATGCATAATCGAAGGACAGGCTGGTAATTGTATCTTTATATTGCAGTTGGTAGCTGATGAAAATGACAGAGCGAAGCGTTTCGTTTAACCAATTTTTACTCCAGCGGGCAACGATTTGTGTATTGTTTTTATTCAGCGTGAGAATTTTTTTTTCACTCGTAAGAAGATGCTGATTTAATATTTCCAGAGATAGGCTCCAAGCGCCATTTGCATCGTAATCAGCACCTATTGCGAGATCCCAAGCATTACTTTCCAATATTAGCGGTGCTTGGTATTTCATCCTTTGTTTATAGGCTGATTCCATTTTCCATAAAATATTTCCTGCACTGTAATTTAAACTTGCAGAGAATAAATTAAAACGAAAATATTCGGTTTCGAACTGCTTTGTTGCTTTATTTTCAGTATTGATCAATGTAAATAATGGATCATTGCTAAGCAGGTTAGCATATACAAGTGTTACATCACTGCCGGGAAAACTTTTTTTCCACTTTAGTACTATTTCATGATTTTTAAACCGTTCGGGTTGATTATCGTTGACCGTGATTGATTCATCCCCTAATAATTGCTGAATCAAAACACGGCCATCGCCGCCAGGATATCGATTGCTTAAGGGCCACGGGCTATAAAGTATTTGCCAGAAGTTTTGTTCGAAATACCATTCGGCATTGAATAATAATTGACCCAACCGTGCATCTTCTGGTGCGGTAAAAGCAAATTCGGAGTAATCCCAAGGAGAGAGGAGGTCGGTGACTTGTAGTGTATCCATTTCGCCGAGAGTGAGGGCTTGAAAGCCGGCAGTAAATGACCACAAGTCACTACTTTTTTGTAAAAAAAGCGTTTTTAAGCGTCCGTCAAATTCTATTTTTTTGTTATTTTCTAGATTATCATCGCCAGGCAAGCGAATGATCGCTTTGCCGTCTATTTTAAAAAAATAATCATTGAAAAGTAATTGCCCCCAGTCAAGACGAGCATCAAAACGGTGGCTTCTAACACTATCGAGCGCACTAATATCAACGCCATTTTGCCAGGAAAAAATCATTGTCCATGGGTCGGATGTTATTTCTTCATCCCTATTTTCCAGCTCTTCAATAGAAAAATCTAACTCTGATTCGTCTAGGCCCTCTAATTCTGATGCAGTTACTATACAACTCGGCAATGACAGTATCGCCATAAAAAAAAGTTTTTTAAATGGCATGCTATCGAGTTTTTGCACGAATTTTTATTAATTGTTTTTCTCTGAACGCCCCATCCGTCAATATACGTTGTGTCAGTAAACTACCCTCTACGCTGACATTAAGCACAATGTTATTCAATTTCATGGTGCTAATACGTTTGCTTTGTACATTATTCATATTCAGCTTCTGGGCAACCCAAATGTCGTCTATTTTTTTATAATTTGAAAAAACCAGTTGTTTGATTAGCCGACCTCTCCGGTCGTACATTTTAATTTTCAAAGGTAAAGAGCGATCTTTATCTATCCAGGAAATTAACTTACTGTAATTACTTTTTCTTGCTTGCTTGGGGGTGGGTGTGCTTTCAATAATCCAGCTTTCTTTGCCTTGGTAAGTCGCGTCTTCGATTAGCCGGTAGGTATAATTCTCTAACTTAGCTTGTTCGGTCTCTTCATAGCCGAATTCAGAGCCGAATAACGTGCCTTTTTTGGGTTCATTGTCGTTACCTGAAACAATGCGTTTTATTTTTCCCATAGCGGAAAGATACATCCACTGATCCGTGTCTTTCCCGCTTTCGTCATAGTCATATTGTAAAAATCCAATTCCTTTTTCAGAACTCGGATTTTTGATAATCATTACAGATTGACTATCTTTATTATTTTCGCCAGTGTCTTTTTGAATCATTTCTATAAGCTTAATTCGGGGCTTGTCAACGCAGAAAAGTTTTCTATTTTTAATTTCGTATTTACACGTTGCAATAGATTGCAGTGAATATTGTGACTCTCCGTCATTCCGGTCAATCATTCTTTTCATGATGTCACGAGCGTCATCAGCGATGACATGGCCAAACAAGAAAAAACTGCCTGTAAAAAAGATAAAAACAAGTTTTGTTTTTAATTTCATGTTGATGCCAGTTCCTTATTAGCTTGTCGAGGTTTGAATTTTACATTAAATTTAAGCAAAAGCGCAGGCAGCAAAAATAATTCAGCAATGAGTGCGGTCGTTATTGCTACCGCTGAAAGTAAACCAAAGTGTTTCATGCCTTGATGATCAAGCAAAAGAAAGGTTAAGAAGGCCGCCGATAAAATAATAGAGGTAAAAACGATCGCTTGACCTACCTCTCTGAAGGCTTGACTAATGGCACGATGCTTGTCACCGTGCTTAATCACTTCTTCTCGATAATGGGTGAGAAAATGTATGGTGTCGTCTACCACTATGCCAATCATTAATGGTGCAACGATCAAGGTATCGACATCCAACGGAATCTTTAAATAACCCATTGATCCAAATACAACGACCAGGGGGAAAATATTAGGGAACAAGGCAATCAAACCCACGCGCCATGAGCCAAACAAGAAAAATAAAATAAAGCTGATCACCAGCAAAGCAACACCAAAGCCTTGGATTTGTGACCAACTGAGATAGTCTACCATTTTTAGCATAATGGTTAAGCCACCGGTTGCACTCACATTCATTTTTGGATAATTTGATTTGAGTGGCGCGAATATTTCGGCGGTTTTTAGTTCAATTTCATCAACAATCTCAGTATAGTGCATAGATCCCATGTTAATAAAATTAACGGTAATATGTGCCTTCTGGTAATTATCAGAAACCACTTTACGCCGGTCTGCCGGGTTTGCATTATTAAACAAAAATAGTGTTTGTTGCAAAACGGCAGGATTTTGCGGTATGGAATAGGCTTTTTCAAGCCCACTATTGAGCGATTGATTGGAATCTTTTACGATGTTAACTAAAGAGCGAGTGATAATCACATACTCAACTTCGGCCTCCAGATAGGTTTGCAATTCATCCATGGCATTGAGCACCTCCGGCTGCTTCAAAGCACTATCGGAGCCCATGTCGATCATGATTTCAAGTGACTGTGTCCCGCCCATTTTTTCATCTACCAGAGTCGTAGATTTTTGAATAATACTATCTTCACCAAATATATTAACGAAGTTAGAGTCGACTTCTATTTTTGTTATACCAAAAAGAAAAAAAACAGCCGTTAAGCTAAACACGGCGATATTGATATTTGGCTTAAGATGAGAAAAATGTTCAACTTTTTGTAACAATACCTGGATAGAATGAATGCCGTTTTCTTGTTTTTCCTTTTCAAGCTTTCTTTTTTTAATCTTAGGAGCCCATAAATCAAGCATTATCGGCAATATAAACACAGTAAAAAGGAATGCCAGCATCACGCCGAGGGCGGCAGACATCGCAAATCGTTGAATAGGGATGAGTGGCACGACCAGTAAAGCCAGCATACCAATAGCGGTGGTTACGCTGGTTAGAAACACCGCTACGCCAGCTTTTTCATAAGCGGCATTCAGGGCTTGTTTGTGGTCTTTACCCAAGTTACGAAAATAAAGATAGCCTGATAGAATATGTACTGAATCGGCAACCCCAACAACCAGGATGAGCAATACGGTCACATTAATCATCATGTTCATTTTTAAATCTAACCAGCCAAAAAGAGCAACGGTGACCAGTGATGCTGCCGTAATAATAACAACGGGCCAAACAACGGCAGCAAAAGAACGAAAAAGTAGCCAAAGCATGGTTAATGTGATGAATAGAGTGAGCAGCATAACGAGGTTCACTTGCTGTATTAAATTATCCCAAATATAGGCGTTCATTGGCGGTGTACCAACCGGATAATATTCTAAAAAATTGGCATATTCTGGTTTATCAATAATCGCTCTGATCGCCGCATTGACATAAGAATAATCTTCTATTTCTACAGGTTCAAAGGTTTTCGGTTTTTCATTTTTTATCGATGAATTTATGTTTGATGGATCCACCTCCGCAACATCAAATTTTGCGTAATCAAACTCATCGGGAGCAAGCTCGTCGATCACATTAGAATCAGATAGATCAGGATGGTTTTCTTTGAACCGTGTTTTAAAATCTGTGCGAATAATCATGCCACCATATTTCGAATCTTTAGAAACATAGAGCAATGGGTAATCGGGGTGTGCCATGGCCTGTTGGCGATAATGTTCTGTCTGTTCTTGTGTTAGTGGGATGCGATCGCCAACGAATTGCCTTGATATTAATGCGTCTTCTGATGCTTCAAGATAACTGACGTTGATTAATGAAGTGATATCAACAATATGGTCTAAAGGAGATTTTTCGCCTGCTTTTAGTTCAAGCCGATAATTGAGTAAATCTTCCTGCAGGTTACGTAAGGCGGTCAGCGAGTCCTTTGAAAAAACATCGCCATCCAATGCGCGGTAAACAATATAAAAAGATTCATCGCCACCAAATTCTTCTCTGAATCGATCAAAAGCGAGCTTGACAGGATCATCTTCTTTGAAAAAAAACTCATCGCTTAAATCCAGTTTAAATTTTCCTGCACCAGGTGCAATGGCAACGACCAAAATGATAAATAACCCCCAAATCCATTTTCGATATTGACGTACGGTATCGGGCACTTGTTGAAAAAATTGGCTCTGGGCTTCAAATATCTTTTCCATTTTCATCCTTTATCGAGCAGTTGGTTTTTGGGGAAGGTGGGTGATTATCATGCAAATAAGATAAAAAAATCAACCTGAACTCCGTAGTTAGACGAGTTGAAATGTGCTTTTGGATGTTGCAGGTCAAGGTGTAACGAGAACGTAGCTCACCAAGTTGATGAAAAGATAAAGCAACGGTTACAAATTACATTACAATTAGAAATATTTTATTGCGAACAGTCAACTGCGTTTTTTAAGATGAACCCAATTAAGTTCGAATTAGAAAACGCGCTACGGATGGCGCATATTGAGGGCTGAAACCGCCACCAGCTCAAAAAATAGGATGACAAGAACAGTTTTATTCACAAAATTGGGGTTGTTGACACACTTATAGAGGGAATTGACACATCTACAGAGGGAATTGGCACACCTGAAAAAGGGTCTGGTATACCTGCAAAGGGGTCAGGTATCTCTACAGAAGGAATTGGCACACCTACAAAAAAGTCACCAGGCACACCAAAAAAGTCGTCCGGCACACCTACAAAATTGCCCGAGCAACTATTAGGTGCTGTACCTGAGTTACATTTCGTTTCGTTACCTGGCGCTGGATAATCATTTTGGAGCGGATCCCAAAACCCGCCCCAGTCATACGCCATAGGGTCGGTACTATTGCCATCACTGTAAGTATAAGACCCTTCTTGGTAATCATTACGCCCTCCAGAGACACTGAACGCTTGCCAACAACTGCCACCATAGAGAAAACTAGGATTAGCACAATCATTATAGATGTAACGTCCGCCAGTGACATCGCTACGCTGGCTATCCGTCGCCATATCAAAATTGCCGTTATCCAAAATCGGATCTCCTGTAAAAGTAATCGTGTTCGTGATCACCCCTTTTGTTGTCATATTAGAGTAGGTAATGTTACTCATATCGAGTTGAAACTGAGCTTGCATTAATGCACCAGTCGTAGCGTCATTAATGGTTTGGCTAATAATGGGTTTAAAGTTCAGGCGATCCTTTAGAAATTCCGAGCAAAATTCCGCTGAGTCACAATTCCATGTTTTGGTTTGCGGATCCCATACTCCATCGCCCATCACTTGCCTAATGATCGACCGGGTTGGATCACCACTGCCATTGCCGGTAAAATCAACGCCACGTGCTGGATCGATGCCAAGAGGGTCCCAACCATTACCGCTGATTTCTTCAAGTCTAAGCGTGCCAAAATTTGCGGGCAGACCACCACTAAACGATCCAAAACCACTTCCTGAGGCTACAGCGGTATAGCTTTCCATGGCAAAACCCGAGCTGGGGTCACCGACGATGATGTGCCAATACATGACCCCGTTAATCATAATGTCGCCTTGATAAAAGGGCGTAGTATCCGGGTCTCGTGTTTCAAACCCGTTGCCAATACCACATAATGAACCCGATCGCCCACCTACACCGCAATTTCCTGGAAGAGTTTGATTGTCATAGAGTCCGACCTCAAAACCAAGTTGGAATGTGTTGAAGGTATCAAATGCAGCGTGAGCCGAGGAAAATAGAGAGAGGATGAAAGAGAGTATAACGGTGCTAATAGGCAATGTAATGTGCATTATATCACCTCCTTTGTTTTAATTAATTTTAGGAGAACAACTGATGAACAGAGGTTTGGAGTATTCGTTAGACGTTTTTCAAGTGACTGTCTAACGAATATAATAATTGATGTCACCGATGATGATAGTGTTTTGTGATCAACATCAATAAGATGGGATTATCAGGTCGTCTTTGTGACCAATGGACATAATATTGTGACGAAGGGGTTTCAGAAGTAAAGACCCTCAACCGATAAACTGCATTTAAAAATTTGGGTTATTGACGTACCAAGTCAGACGGTAATAAAATATTTCAAAATGACGAGCTTTAAGGGTAAGTTGAGCTGAGATCAGTAATCTAAAAAAGTCAGTTGATCACGGTGATACTTATCCACAAAAATGTCCCGTTTTTTCCGCTCCGGATCTAAATCAATCTCTTGCGCTCTGCATCCGCGTTCAACTGAGTTTTTAGAATTAACATAGTGCAGAATTTAAAATAAAAGTCGTTAATAGGGGTAAGAGAGTAATAGATTGATAGCCAGACCCTGCATGTGATCGTATTTTCAGGGTTTAGGTCAGTGTGTTGTGGATAACGACCAAAAAAATAATGGCGAAGAATGATGATACCTTGGCTTAAACAACCGGTTGCACGCATGACCACATCGGCTATGCGCATGCGTTTTTATGTGATAGCCATCATCCTTGTCGCGATTAGTGTTCCTTTTTTACATTTATATATGGATGTACCCTTGTCGCTTGCGGAATTGGCTATCCATACTTTAAGTATAACTTTGTCGACTGCTGTTGCAATTTTATTATTGGAACTCCTGTTACGGATCTATCTGAAAAGAAAAACGAAGAAATGGAGTCTTTCTTTTGGTCTGTTTTGGTTGCTCTTTTTGGGCGTTACTTTACTTTCATTTATTGTTATGAATGTAACGCATGATCTTCTACCTATCACCCTTGATATCTGGGATAGACACATAAAGCATGATTTGGGTGCTGCTCCATGGAAGATACTGCCGGTAATACTGCTCATCGGCTACATATTGATTCAATTCATCCTTCGATATAAAACGGCGCAAGAGCTGGCCGATTTAAAGAAACTAAACCAGCAATTACAAGCAGCAAAAAAGGGAATTGAACCGCCAGATAACGAAGCCAAAGAAGACCGACATGTTGATGTGCCTAAGTTTGTTTTACCTTATAAGGGAGAAACTCTTTATTTAAACCCGGCATGGATTATTCGAGTTGAGTCGAATCAAAATTATTGCTCTATTTGGGTTGCATCAAATGAAGAGCAAAGTGGATCCAGTTATATGGTACGCATTACATTAAGCGAGGTGCTTAACCAGTTGCCAGGCAATATGTTTTTGCAGGTGCATCGATCCCATATTGTCAATATTGCTTATGCATCAGGCCTGGTGCGCCAAGATCGCAATTATCAATTACAGTTAACAAACGGGGATTGTATTCCTGTGAGTCGATCTCGAATCAAACAAATACGGCAAAGAGTACTCTCTCCGTAGCGATAAAAATCTATTTTTCAATAATTAGAGATTGTCATATCGATTCAAGTCAAACAAACCAGACCTAACGAGTTTGTTTCGTGCTGACTCACCTTGAAACCAATCAGCCAGCACCCAGAATTCAGGGTGCGTTCGTCTTACTCCGTACCGTTCAACGAATTTTTGATAGTCTTCTGGAGTCCGGATGGCAGCGCAATGTTTCACAAACGCCTCAATCTCTGACAAGGCTACGGAAAAAAAGAAATTGGGATAAGAACCTGCCAGCCCTTTCACGACCGTCATGGAGTCCTGATCAATATCTGCGCGATCTCGCTCATGCTCATCAGCCAGAAAAGAAGTTACGTTTTTGTAAGCTTTATTACGAATCAGTGTATAAGCAAAGTCTTCGTTTGGCTTATTTGTTTTTACTCGCACAAAGGCAACATCAGGAAAAGCAAAAAGGTTTTTTCCTTCCAATTGTTCAATTTTTTTCATTGCCCGGTCTACACGTTTCACGGCGACTTGTGATATTGAGTTGTTACAACCTAGCTCACCACAGAGGTTCATATTTTTAGCGTGTTGTGAAACGACACTCAGCCTTTTTTTGATGCGCAGATATAATTCCTGCTGTGGGTCATTTGTTTGATAGCCACTGACCGCCTCTGTGCTCAACCACGCTTGTGGTGCAGCAAACAACTCATCAATTGTACTTCGTTGACCTACATACCAACTGTCACGTATTTCCCTTCGTCGGTTTGCCGGCAGAAAAGCTAGAAAATAATCTTCACCTTCCATACGAAGAAAATCCATGTAGATTCTTGTGCTTAGTCTATGGCTTATGTTGCCAAACACATCAAAACCCGCAACCAATAAATAGTGAATACGCTCGAACAGTGGATAATCAATAACCCAGGCTGTTTCTGGATCACGGCCAACCAGACCGTAAGCCACGGAACCACTGTCAAAATGGCGAAACACAGTCAGTGCTGCGTTGGGGTTATTGCCACCCCCATCCCAGATAAAATCCATCGCTTGCTCAATATTATGGGTGCCCATTGTTTTGAACCAAGCTTGTTTTTTCTCCATATAACGCCGCTGCCCCTTCCAATAATCTGTCCAAATACGGATCAATTCCAGATTACTTCCTCCTTCTTTGGGCACTTGCAGTTCATCGACCATTTCTTCAATAAACTGTTCTTTGTTGGTAATCACAGGCTGATCTGGATCAAAAAACAGTACCCAGAACTGGTCTTCAATCACATCCAATGCAATCTGTCCTCTACAGACAGGTCCCTTGATGAAGCCTTCGATAAAAAAATACGCATCATCCAACAAAAACCGGTAGCGTGACTCTGCGGGTATGGCGGCAAAAACCTTGAATGGATTAGAAGCCATCTCCGTTTCATAGGAAGGCAGTTGCGTTACTTCATAATCCGGCAGCAAAAAAAGTTCGCGATAACGCTTCATACGCTCATCAGAAAACTCATAAACAATGTGATTTTTAGCCACAATAGAAGGCTTATATCTTAACAATCGATAGTAAAATGGCGCAGTACCCGGATTATTGTAGGGTCGCACGGTCGGAATTTCATTGATAACCTCTCCCGACGGCGTGCTAGAACGTACCAAGCGATAAAATTCTCGTATTGGCGATGCCGAAAAATGAATGTGGGCATGAAACAGGTGTTCATAGAGATAACGACTGACCAGTTTTTGCTTAAAAGAGGGTTGGTTTAAAAAATGCTCCCACTGATCAATTTGTGGCTGCACCGTAAGGGAAGGGTCAGAAGGTTGTGGTGCTAACGCACCTTGTGCCAACCAGGAAACGAGCGTATGGTGTTCCGTCTCCGACAAACCTGGCATGGCATAGGGCATACCCCAGAGAGGATGTTGTTGAGCAAAATCATCAATCGTCGCCAACGTTGGACAGCTTTCTTCTCGATTGAGACCCAAGGTAAAGCTATCCGGCAGTTGATTTTGAGTCGGCTGCGGGTGTTGCTGTTTCAAACGCAACAGATGATACAATACTGAGTTTTCCAGGTTTTGACCTGGTGTCTGTTGCCCCTCGTTAAGGATCGGAGTAAATCCACGCGAGCGCCACTGATCCGTTGTGATTGCATCAACAAACAAACGTGTTGGTTGCATCGTGGTAATGCGCCTGGATTCGTAGATACGTTCTTTACTTGCACCGCGTTGCAGCCCTTCAATTGACGAAAGTTTTAGCTGGCAAGGTGCATCGTAGCAGCCATGACACACCACGCACCGTTTTTCTAAAATAGGTTTTATTTGCTTTTCATATCGTACGGAATCACTCAGTAACTCCGTCTCAAGGCTATGATCCATCGAGTGAGGCGGTTTCTGTTCAAGATAAACAATGGCAAGAAATAACAAACTGGCAGGTAAAATACCCCACGCCCACCATTTAAATGGTATTTTTTTTAACCCCTTCATCAACTGAATTTTAACAGATCGATCTCTCTAAATCTTGCGCCATAGATTATGGATCAACTGCGTTGTTTAGGTTAAAGCAAAGATGCTGTCGTTTGACCTATTTAAAGAGATTCATTTAAGATCGTATACGGAACCGTAATTATTTGTTGAAAAAAATTGACTTGTGAGCAACACACAGGTTTAAACTGAGGGACTTTAATTCTGACACGATAAAGAAGTTATTACGTGTCCTTTTCCAAGGAGAAAACTCATGAGTAATCGAGCCAGTGTGAGCCACTCACCCTATGGTTTGCTACATACTGAAGTTGAGGGGTTCGACTTGCTGGCCGAGCTGGCTCTGGATATGCGCTCATCATGGAATCATGCCTCCGATGAAGTATGGCGACAGCTTGACCCCCATCTCTGGGCGCTGACCCGAAACCCTTGGGTCGTTTTACAAACCGCATCACGAGAAAAATTACAGCAAGTTTTGGCCAATCCGGCCTTTCGTAAAAACGTTGAAGAACAAGTTCAAGTCTGGCGTGATGCAGTTCAAAAACCGGCATGGTTTCAACAGGCCCACCCCAAATCGAAGCTGGGCTGTGTGGCGTATTTCAGTATGGAGTTCATGTTAAGTGAGGCATTACCTATTTATTCGGGCGGATTGGGTAACGTCGCGGGAGATCAACTCAAGGCTGCCAGCGACTTAGGTGTACCGGTAATCGGTATCGGATTGCTCTATCAGCAGGGTTATTTTCGTCAGATGATTGACAAAAATGGCGCGCAACAGGCGCTATACCCCTATAACGACCCCGGGCAATTACCAATCACCCCGTTACGCAAGGATAATGGCGAATGGCTGCGGATAAAACTTGATTTACCTGGGCATCCGATCTGGTTACGTGCCTGGCAGGTTAAAGTCGGTCGGGTGAAACTTTACCTACTAGACAGTAATGATGTAGCAAACTACCCGCCATATCGGGGGATTACCAGTGAACTGTATGGTGGTGGCTCAGATCAGCGTCTGATGCAAGAACTGATTCTTGGCATAGGCGGCTGGCGATTGTTCTCAGCACTCGGCATCAAACCGGATGTTTGTCATTTGAATGAAGGGCATGCGGCACTCGCCGTGCTGGAGCGCGCACGTAGCTTTATGCAAACCACGGGACACACTTTCGAATCGGCACTGGCTGTCACCCGAGCAGGCAATCTGTTCACGACCCATACTGCAGTGGCTGCTGGTTTTGACCAGTTCACACCGAGTCAAATTGAACATTGTCTGGGCGGATATGCGCAAACCCAACTGGGTCTCACTCTCGATGATCTGTTGGCGCTGGGTCGAAAAAACCCAGACGATGCGTCTGAGCCTTTTAATATGGCCTATTTAGCCATCCGTGGCAGCGGAGCAGTGAATGGGGTAAGTCGTCTGCACGGTGAGGTCAGTCGTAACTTGTTTAGCTCTTTATTTCCACGCTGGCCGGTAAGTGAAGTGCCTGTAGGGTATGTCACGAATGGGGTTCATGTCCCAACCTGGGATTCATCCGCAGCCGATAAACTTTGGACAGAAGCCTGTGGCAAAGATCGATGGTTAAAGCCGACAGAAGCTTTGGCGCGAGATATTTACCAAATTTCTGATACGACGCTCTGGAAATTTCGTACCACCTCAAGCATGGCACTACTTGACTATGCGCGTGACCGCTTGTCTCGCCAATTGGCGGCTTCTGGTGCTCCCGATGAAATGATAGAAAGGGCAAAGCAGACTTGTGATTGCAATACCCTGACACTGGGATTTGCACGCCGTTTTGCAACCTACAAACGCCCAGATTTATTACTCAATGATCCCGAGCGTTTGTTGCGTTTATTAACCAACCCGCACCGTCCCGTGCAACTCGTCATGGCGGGCAAGGCTCACCCAAAGGATCAAGCAGGACAAGCACTAATCCAGCAATGGATGCGTTTTATCCAGCGTCCCGAAGTGCGTTCTCATGTTATTTTTCTCAGTGACTATGACATGCATCTGGCTGAACAATTGGTGCAAGGTGTCGATGTCTGGCTCAATACACCGCGCCGACCTTGGGAAGCGAGTGGCACCAGTGGCATGAAGGTCTTGGTCAATGGCGGTATTAATTTATCAGAACTGGATGGTTGGTGGGCGGAAGCTTACACACCGGATGTTGGGTGGGCGTTGGGCGATGGGCAGGAGCATAATGACGATCCTGATTGGGACGAAACCGAAGCTGAAGCCCTTTATGAGCTGCTCGAACGCGAAGTCATTCCCGAATTTTATACTCGCAACGAAGAAGGCATTCCCCCCGCCTGGGTCGCACGGATGCGAGAAAGTATGGCCCGCTTAACACCACATTATTCCACCAACCGCGCAGTACGTGAATACACCGAAAAATACTATCTTCCCGCCGTTTCCGCCTATCGGAAGCGGAGCGCTAACAAAGGCACAGCCGGATCACAAATTGTTGACTGGCAACATACGTTGGAACAAAAATGGGCGGCATTACGCTTTGGTGAAGTAAAAATAGAAACGGACGAAAAACAACATATATTTGAGGTTCAAGTATATCTCGATGGTCTTGATCCGGCAGCTATTCGGGTCGAATTATATGCCGATGGCGAGAGCGGCAATACGCCGGAAAGAATAGAAATGGAGCGGGTACGACAACAAATTGGCGCAGACCATAGTTATATATACCGTTCAAAGGTATCTGTTCTTCGCACAAAAAAAGACTATACCGTACGAATTTTACCCAACCAAGATACAGTGATGATACCTCTGGAAAATCAGCATATTTTATGGAATGAATGAGGTTCAGAAAACTGAAAAAATTTGCCATTTATCAAGTGTAACGTTTAAAAAGAGAAAATATTACATGCACATCCCATACGCATCAACAACTTTGTTAATACGTTTCAGACTACCTAATTGCTTCAAAATATTTTGCTTTTCTATTTCACTCTTGCATTGAATCGCTTGATTAATCGCGATCAAGGCCTCAAGATGGGCTCTGATATCCGGGCTGACTGTTTGAAAATCCTGCTCGTCAAAAAACTGTTTAAGCAAAGGAACTCGCTGTTGTTCCAGTTCAGTCACACTCGACCAATCATTACCTTCGCTGGCTGCCAGCATGGCCTTGCTGACCTTAAGCAAAGCCATGAGCTCTTTTGAATTTGTCATAATAAAAATTAACTTATCACGCTAACTCGATCCGCGGCACCCACTTCTTCGGAGGCATTGGGTCGCATTTCTTGATATTCAATAGGCATGGCATCCCACGCACCTTTAATTTCATTCAACAAATCTGCAACTTCATCAAGAATACTTTTATCGCTATGCAGGTTCGCTTCTACCAAACGACGCTGCATATAGTCGTAAAGGCGATCCAGGTTCTCTGCGATTTCACCACCGGCTTCTTTGTTTAAACTGACTTTTAAACCATCGATGATAGATATCGCCCAGCTGATATGACTGCCTTTATTCGGAATATCACCGCTATCAATGAAATTTTTTGCCATCGCAATTTTTTCCAACACCCCTTCCATCAGCATTTGAATCAATTTGTGCGGGCTTGCATCTTCAATCACGGCGTTGTTTTTTACTTTCGCATACTGGTTAATTGCACCGCGCGTATTAGTATTACTGTACGTCATACTGCTTCTCCGTCACTTTTTTGGAATCCATTCCACAAACTATTTCGCTTTAATCTATTATCGTTATTTATGAGTAAACCATTACACTTAAATTACTAATATATTTCATAATATCAAAGCCACAGACTCAATTATCCACCAATCTTCGGTAAGTTTGACAACTGTTGTGTTAAAAAATCACCCGTTGAGCGCAACGTAGCCACTAGTGCGTCCATCGCACCAAACTGTTTACGCAAACGTGTTTCAATGGTAATCAAGCGATTTTCTAATTCGATTCGTTGCTCACCAATATCATCAATACTGGCCTGTATGCCCTCTGTTTTACCGGTTATCGAGGAATTATCTTTGAGCAAATCCGTCATCAAGTTAAATAGTTTATCGGCATAACCTCGAGAAAAAGTAATCCCGCCCACCGCGCCACCGGCACTGCCGGTATACTCAACAATCAAACCATTGGCATCCCCGCTACCCGTTAAAAACCGACCCTCACCTACCGCCGACACGCCACCGATGGTTCCGGCGACATCTTGACCATCGATTCCGTTTCCAGCCGTCAACCCCAGATCGGCAGAACCGGTAAGTAATTCAACTTTTGATTCCTTACCATATGTATTTGATGTAATTTCCAAACGGTCACCATTATAAATCACCGCGACTGAAGCCTCAGCATTTTGCAAACTACTATCAGAGTTAATCACCGCTTGCATTTCGGCAGCCAGGGCATCCCCATCGGCATAGGTGCCTTCTGTCAAACTGATGGTACTGGAGGTGGTTCCATTAATTTGTATTGTAAAATTTTTATTGCTGGCATTAATAACCAGGGTTGAATTCGTTGTTGCGGTATAAACAGCACGAGTCGCAGGTTGACTGATTTCAACGCCAAAAATACCCGATTGAGTACTCCCGGTTGAAGCAACAAAATTCAAATTACTGCCGCTGGCTTCCCCGCCCACCGAAAAAAGGCGGGCAACCGCACTGGGGTCGGCCTCAACCGCAGACTCAAACCGAGCTGAATCTTTCACCAACTTACCATCTGCATCGGTGGTAATCCCGACACTGGATAAGTTAGTATAGTTGTCCCCTAGATTCGGAACGATTTCATTCAGCACAGTACGAATTTGATTGGTCACCCCCCGCGTTGCGGCGTCACCCAATAAAGGGCCAGATCCCCCTTCAGGCGCAAAGGAGGTAAGACTATTGATGACTTCAACCAGCTCATTATAGCCTTCAATAAACGTGTCCACCATCGTCCCCATCTGGCTGCTGTCTCTAGCCAGAGAGACCTCTGCCGAACCATTTTGCGAAGGGGCCTTCAGGGTAAATGTCACCCCCGCAACTAAATCACTAATGGTATTATTTTCTCGAGTGATCAATAACCCGTTGTAGCGTACAGAGGCGTCCTGCCCCGGGGTGGTTTCACTCATGTTGACGGCATTCGCTGCATACGCCAACTGAGATAACCCAGAGGTATCGATATTATCCGTTAAATCATCGGCAACCGTAATTTCCATGCTGTTATTCGCACCCAGATTGTCACCGGTAAAAAGCAATTTAAAGCCGTCTGAACCCACATTAATGATGGATGCGGTCACGCCGATGCTAGCCGCATTCACCGCATCGCGAATGCCTTCCAGACTGCCATCGGTAATCACCACATCCTGCGTTGTCCGACTCGGATCTTTAGTAAATGTATCGTAAACACCCTCGTTATAGCTGGTACGGCCAAAATTAAAGCTTAAGGTGCCTGTCCCAACTGTATCGGATATATTGTCAAAGGTGGCCGAGGCCAGCGACTGCGCTTTCGCCAAGGCGCTCACTTCCAGAGTAAATGAACTCTCTTTAGCATTAGAGACGGTGCTCATTGAAAAAGCACTTTCATCGGTTGAGGTGGCCGTTACTTGTAATAAACTAGATGAAAAACGCAATGAAGCGGTGGTAGTTTGAAACGAGGAGAGCGCCCCTTTGAGCGTGCCAAAAGAGGACAATTGTGCCTGAAATTCAGCTTCTTTACGATCCAGGCGCGATTCTGTCGGCTTACGCTCGGCCTCCACAATATCGGTGAGCAGTGTATTAACATCAATACCCGAACCCACACCCAGCGATGAAATGTCAGCCATACGACCTCCGAAAAACCATAAACTAAACCGTTACTTTAAGCAGCAAGCCCTCCATGGGCTGACTTGACGCTTCGTTTTGCTGCTGCAATCGTCGTACCAACTCCAGCAACTCTTCTGAAGGAATCTGTCGTACCAATTCTTCGGTTTCGCTGTCGTACACCCGGACGATCATTTTTCCCGTTTCTTCTTCGACTGAAAACTCCAGGTTCCTAGCATAAGACTGCATTTCGCTATTCACAAAATCCGCGACTTCAGCCAGACCTGAAACCACAACACCCTCCGCCGATTCTTCCTTTCCTTGAAGTTCAGCGGCCACTTGTTGCCCTAGAGGGGTCAGATTTTGCCCTTGTTCTATTGTTTGGGTACGAGCCATAGCGGTATAAGCTAAACCAGAACGAGGATTCAAATTTGGATTAGGGTTTGAACTTTGACTTGAATTTGATTTCGAACCTACCGTGTTCGTAGACACAAAACCTTGTATATTGCTCACTTCAGTAGACATAATGGCCACCTATTTTTCAATAGCAACAACTTGAAGAAGCGGTTTTATCGTGAAGGGCAATATCCTGTTGATCATCTCCGTTCTGTTCGTACCCTGCACCCTCATCATGATTGCTGCAAAAGCCCAGGGTATTTGACCTACCCTGAGCCACTTTTTTACTATAACGCGGCCAGATTAAACCCCGGACGCTACGCCTTAGTTTATTGCAGTAGCGACAAGGCCAACTGTGGTAAACCATTAGCTTGAGACAGAATTGACACACCGGCTTGCTGCATAATTTGAGCTCGTGTCAAAGCCGCTGTTTCTGCTGCAAAATCGGTATCCAGGATACGCGATCGTGCCGCCGTCAAGTTTTCAACCGTACTCGTAATATTAGAAATGGTTGAATTAAAACGGGTTTGCGTCGCACCCAGACTCGCCCGGATACTATCCACGCGACTCAATGCCCCATCAGCAACGGCAATGGCAGACTGCGCACCAGCGGCCGTACTGATATCGATTTCACTCACGCTACTTAAGGTACTCGCTTGCGCAGCGTTAGCCGCACCCGTAAACAGGCTACCAGCAGAATCCGCTATATCTGATTGCACGTTGAATGAACGACTGCTTGAGTTCAGTACAACTTGCCCCCCTACCGTAGTTGAATCAGCTGCACCACTATCATCATCGGTCAAGGTCACTGCTGCGCCATCTGTACCTGTCACTGCAATAGTTTGCGGTGCACCCAAGGTTGCTGTAGATTGATCAAAATTCGCAATGCCAATATCTTCCCCCGCAGAGGAGGTTAATACCACAGACGCACCCGAATTCGTCAACTCTGCGCTAATGCCCGTATTACCACTCTTGTCATTGATGGCCGTAACCAATGAGGTAAGGTCACCAGAGGTCACTGTTGCCGAGATCGCCACACCAGTAGAATTCGAACCCGAAAGTTCAAAACTCACTGTACCACTTGCGGATAAGCCACTTAAGGTCGCCGTTGTGGTTGCTGTCGCCGTCACACCGGTAGTGGGTGATTCTGCATTAATCGCCGCTGCGACTATTTTTGAACTTGAATCTGCACCAATGCTAACCGTTGCGGTCGCCTCACCCACGATAGTTAAATTTTGACTGGCTACATTGTTACCACCCGTAGTATCTGCAGCAGCGTCAGCGGCCACGCCCATACCAAAGTTTGTTGTTGCATTATTCGTGGTAACCGAGTTATTACCTAAAGTATTGGCCGTACTCCCCGCAACCGAAACAGAAATCGTTTGATTGGCATCCGCACCTACCTGGAAAGACTGGCTGGTAAAGCTGCCATCTAATAATTTCAAACCGTTAAAAGACGTGGTACTGGCAACGCGGTCAATTTCTGAGACCAATTGGTTCACCTCAGCCTGCAAGGCTTTACGATCCGCCGCTGAGTTGGTGCTGTTGGCCGATTGAATAGCCAATTCACGAATACGCTGTAAACCATTCGTCGTTTCGGTTAACGCACCCTCTGCGGTTTGCGCCAGAGAAATGCCGTCATTGGCATTGCGTGAAGCTTGCTCAAACCCTCTAATTTGCGTAGTAAACCGGTTAGATATTGCCAAACCGGCCGCATCATCCGCCGCGCTGTTAATACGTAAACCAGAAGAGAGTCGAGTCAGAGATTGACTTAGTTCACTTTGAGAGTTAGCAAGATTTCGTTGTGCGTTCAAAGACGCAATATTAGTATTGATCGATAAAGCCATTATTTTTCTCCTTTAACATCAACAAGGCCTGTTTTTCGACGCTATTGATTAGGATGTATTGCTGGCAGATATACGCGCGATCAGCGTATTCACCGCCTCCACCTGGGTTAACGGTAAAGTGAAAAAAATCTTTAGCCACATTTAAAATTCACATTGACTTATCTGCCACCCATCCCCCCTCGCCCCCCGCCCATCATGCCACCCCGGCCACCGCGACTGAAGTTGCATTGCCGATCCGGGTTTTGCTCAGGCTGACAAAAATTAATCCATTCGATGTTGTAAACATCGAACTCATCATCATAATAAGTATAGGTTCCATAACTGTCACCAAAAGAAACTCCAGCAGCATTGTCAGCCGTATAGGTATAACGCCCTGCCGTAATACGTGCATCAGGGGCATCTGCATTGGCATCAAAACTGCCAACATTGGCTATGGTCGTGCTATTGGTAAAACTAACTGGGTCGGTGTAAGTATCATAACCTCCATTCCTCATATCCAGGTCAAAAACAGACGTCAGCGCTCCGTCTTCGATCATTTGGACTATACGCGGTTTATTCGATTCCTTGTCTTTAATAAATTCTTGCTTCATCCCACCACTGTTATTTATTTGACGCATATAAACCCGACCTGGATTGCCCGTACCACTACCCGTCAGAGCTGCATCCCCTTCAAGAGGTTGCCAAGCATTATAGAGACGATTATTTTTATCGCCGTAACTAGAGGAATAAGGCACACTTCCACCGCCCATACCACCACCCATCCCTCCTCTCCTTCCGCCGCCGCCCCACCAACAACAATCACCGGTACGAATATAAAATTCCATAGCAAAATCATCGATATCAGGATCACCAAGAATGACATGAAAATACTTGATACCATTGTCATTGACAATTTCCTGCAAAAAATAATCGCTGCCACAGCCCGGACCAATGCCCCCCATCATCCCACCTCCCATCATGCCTCCACGGCCGGAATTGCAACCGGTGTTGGCCCAACTAGAGACCGTATTCGGGTTGGGTTGAAAATTGAGAGCAAACTCAGTTTTGGCATGTACTTGAGAAGACAGAGGACTCAAAATTAAGATAAAAAGAGGGACGAACAGCACAACAAATGCACTTTTTTTATATGGCATTGGGGTTTCCTTGAAACAATTTTAACGCTTTTTATGCGTTTTTTCGGTAGGTGTAGGGAACGTTGAAGCAATGATGTGACTGCGACACCATAAAATCAATGACTTAAGTCAAAACTACCTAGCGGTCATCAACGGAGAAGCCCAGCAAAAAGAGTACGAATAAATCAAACTTAAGGCTCTTTTCCCTGTTGAATAGAATTATACCATAGTTATAATATACATTATATTCATGATTGATATTAGCCTTTGAATTTATACTTTTTCCTGATTACCCATAACTCTCAGCTATTTTCCAATCATAGACTATAATTTAAGCAAGTAGAAAATATGGAGACAGAACAATGAGTAAGAATCAGGTTCA
>VAPM010218020.1_pt1 | contig 42831 bp, 26 predicted proteins | sample 3395091 | NCBI WGS metagenome assembly VAPM01 (sample SAMN08290445, study PRJNA428436) | hydrothermal vent metagenome | isolation source: Deep-sea hydrothermal vent chimney 3 | place: Pacific Ocean: Juan De Fuca Ridge
GTAAACTCTATCTCCTGCGGATTATAACCCAGATTCTCTGTCAGGTCTTCCGCAATGCTATGGAGTCTTTTATATAACAGAGGATATTTCTCCTCCAGCGAAATCATATCTTCCCTGTTTCCCTGCTTTTGTGATTTGCTTACAGGATAAGGCTTTACAAGGCCGGCCACAATATCTTCTCCCTGACTTTGGAAAGTAAAATCGCCGTAGAGATGCACGCCTTGACGGACACTTTTAGGATTTTGCGTAAAAACAACGCCACTACCAGAGCTGCTCTTTTTATTACCAAAAATCATCTGCTGAATAATCACGGCAGTACCCCATTCATCGGCAATCTGCAAATGCTCGCGATAGACTATGGCACGTTTGGAAGACCATGACTCAAAAACAAGATTTACTGTTGTCATCAGCTGCTCAAAGACATTTTCCTCAAAATGAATTCCCGACTTCTCCAGCTTTTGCTTGTATGCGTATGCAATATCGCGCATGATAGCCGGCGTGAAATTTCCCTTCTGATCAATCTTTGTTTTTTCTTTGAAGTCGTTCATAATTTCATCAAACTCATCGCGGGTAAGCCCGAAAGCCATACCCCAGCTTTGCAACAACCGGCGGTATGAATCCCATGCCGACCATTCAAAACCGGGATGCTTGCTTAGGTTTTCTGTAATCCTGTCATTCATTCCAACATTCAGAATTGTGTCCATAGCTCCCGGCATGGAAATGGCTGTTCCGGAACGAACGGACAACAGCAAAGGATTTTTAGGATTTCCAAATTGTTTACCGGCCACCTTCTCTACTTTTTTGAGATGCTGCAGGAGCATATCGTTCATCTCTTTGCGCAGTTCGGCATGGCCTACAATAGCAGTATGACGGCGAAAAACCTCAGTAGTAATCACAAAACCGGGAGGAACAGGAAACCCGGCCATGCGCAAAATTTTTAAATGGTAAGCCTTGGATCCGAGAAATACCTGGTTGTCGAGATACGGGTTGGCATGTGCCAGCCTGGCAATAATCAAATCCGAGTTGTAGGACATCACCTCTTTTATCATGTCGGGAGGCAGGTTGTCAGCCATATCGCGTAACGATTCCAGAATTTTCAACACAAAGTTGTCCAACGGCTGCATTAAAAATGCTTCTGCAATCGCATCGCGGTAGAACTCTTCGGATACTTTATTTATAAGTTCATGTCTCTTTTTCTTACTCTTTTTATTTTCTTTATCAAACAGCTGAGGGATGATAATGTTCAGAGGGAATTCATAAGTCTTCAGGAAATATTTTATCAGTGTTTTCTTCACATTGTCGGCCACAAACTGGAAAATATTAATGTACTGGTCGAAAGAAAAACTCTGGGATACCAAACTGTATTTCAGCATGAGCAGGTTTGAGTTGAAACTTTGGTTGGTAATGCCGTCCAGGTCAAGGCCTTCTTTGAAATAGTTGAGAATAACGTATATGTTGCGTAATGTTTTTCCTGAAATATAGTTCAGGTTAATATTTTGCACCACCTTCTCCATGAGGCGAGTGGCCACTTTCTCCAACCGAAAGGTAAGACCAAGAGCCTCAAATTTTGGTTCACGGTACACGCCGTACATCGATGGTATACCAATGGCTATATGGCGTTTATGGTAAATATTTTCCCAGCTTTGGCTTGGTTTGGGATTGAAAATTATCTCTTTCAAATGGTTCATAAAGCTGTAAATCAACTTTAACGAACTTTCAATATCCTCTTTTTCAAGGGCCACCCTTAGTTTCTCGACCTCCGGATCAGGAATATACGAATAACGTTTCAGCAAGCTGATAATATCCACCGTTTCAAAGGAATACTTCTCTTTGAGGAAAGCATATAAAGTCCGGATATCGCGCAGACGTTCCTTATCTTCGTCATTTTTGTCCTGAATTTGGGAAAGTAGTGCATCAAAGTCCTGTTCTTCAAGAGACAACACTTCGCGGGGTGAACGTCCGCTAAGGCTGCAAAGCCTCTTAACCATTTTGTGCACCGGTGCATACCAGCGGCTTTTCTTGTCGATAGTATTGTAAACATTCTGCGGTAGTGCATCCTTCAGGTTTTCCAGGTTACCATCGTACCAATATTGAAAGATACGGTAGGTCAGGTCAATCAGTGTGTTGTTGCTTTCCGTATGCACCTGCTTACGCAAAAAGTGGATGAGTTTGTCTTCGCGATGCGAAATTTCATCCATGGTGGTGGTCACTTTCCGGATTTCACCTTCGGCACCTATTTCATTAAAATAAACCGGAAATATCCTTGTCAGTTGTTTTACCTTTTTATAAAACGGGGCAATATTTGAATTGAGGATTTTGGTGATTTCGCGCTGGAAAAGATCAGTATCGCTGATAAAAATACCGCCCAACTTCAAGTTGACAATCAATGCCGAAAGCAGGTTTTCCATTTCCGATTGCGAGTATTCTATCAGTTCAAGCCAAATCCGGATGTTTTTGATGTGATTTTCGTTGACGTGCAATTGCCAGTTTTCATTCACATATACCATTCCGGGGGTCTCAAAACCAAAATGGATCAGTTTGTTTTCCAAATGGGTAATGAGTAACCGTTCATCGCTGTGGTCGATGTCAATTACTTTTTTTCCCACCGTAAGCAAAATATCAAGAACTGCAGAAGTATGCTTGGCTTTAAGATCTTCAAGACGCTGAAACAGCTGATTGATAAAATCCATAACATCTTCTTGTTCGATTTCTTTCATGGTCTGAACCAGCATTTTGTTAAGCCGCCAAATAAGTCTTTCTTTCTGGTCGTGCATGCCTTGCAGCCGGAGTAGGTAGAAAATGAAGTAAAATTTCTCAATAAAACTGGGAAAAAGCTCAATGGTATTTGAAAATCGTTCGCCTACCTGGTCAAAATCAGGAATAATATCCACCATCTCCTGCCACTCCTCTATGTTTTTTAGCTCGGTTCGCAATTTTCCAAAATAGGGTTTTCCAATTTCCTTTATCAAGATGGACTTTTGAATTTTCAGGGCATCCTTCTTCTGTTCAATCCACTCTTCCACACGGCTGTCGTCTTCCCAGAAGCTGATGATGGCTTCGTAGATATTGCGCGTCAATTGCAGAGCCTTCTGCCTGAAACGGTCGTCTGTTGCCATTTCTTTCATGTACCGTTTAAAATAACGCGAAGCCTCAATGTAGCTTTCCTTATTTCCCTCAAAGCTTTCGTACAGCGTATTACAACAGCTCATCAGGGTATCCTGAAAATCATTATTCTCTTTATATACCCTGCTTGTAAATTCGAGTAAGGTACGGAGAATGAATATTTTGAGAGAAATGGTTAGCTGTTTGTCATTGAGTAGGTTTCCAAGTAGTTTTATAGGAATCATGAATGCATTTTCCGGCTTCTCCAGTCCTATATAAAACCAATAATCGGTAATGAGAATCTTTCGTAGTTCCTCAATAACAAATTTTTTATTACTAAAGGGATGTTGGTACTCAATAATGCAATCGTTTGCACGTTTATGAATTCCGTAATACTTTTTTGACAAATCTATAAACGCCTGGTACTCAGTGGGTATTTTTATATTGCGATAACGCGTTTCCGCCAGATTGGCTTCGAGGGCTTTTGAGATGAATTTTTTTTCCATAGCAAGAAAATGTGTGGTAACTTTTCACTCCTTTTATTGGTATTTTTGCATCCTCAATGGACATTTTGACAAATGTAAAGCTTATTATTAAAACTCATTAACGAATTAAATTAAAAAAAAACTAAAGCCATGACAAAAATTAAAATTGGTATCAACGGATTTGGGCGTATCGGAAGAAATGTCTTCAAGATTGCCTTTGAAAGAGACAATATGGAAGTTATCGGTATCAACGATATCACCGATACAAAAACCTTAGCCCATCTGCTGAAATACGATTCAACACAGGGAAAGTTTAACGGAACTGTTCAGCATGACGAAGGGGCTTTGATTATTAACGGAATAACTATCCCGATTACTGCCGAACGCTCACCGATAGAAATAAAATGGGCACAAACTCCCGATGTTGTCATCGAATCTACCGGAATTTTCCGTCAGAAGGAAAGCAATAAAGGTGGCTATGGTGATCATTTGAAAAATGGCGCAAAAAAAGTTATTCTCACCGTTCCGGCCAAAGATGAAATTGACAACATGATTGTTCTTGGTGTAAACGATAACGACCTTCGCGATGAGGACGAATGTGTTTCCAACGCAAGCTGTACTACTAACTGCCTTGCACCCATCGCCAAAGTTCTGAACGACAGGTTTGGCATTGAAAATGCATTGATGACAACTATTCACTCCTATACTAATGACCAGCGAATTTTGGATGCTCCTCATTCTGATTTAAGAAGAGCCCGTTCAGCTGCCGTTTCTCAGATACCAACCACCACCGGTGCTGCCAAAGCCGTTGGAAAAGTTATTCCCGACCTGGCCGGAAAGCTGGATGGAATTGCTGTCAGGATTCCCACACCAACAGGTTCGCTGGTTGACCTGGTGGCTAACTTAAAAACGGAAGCTTCCAAAGACGAAATTAATGCAGCCATGAAAGAAGCAGCTGAAGGCCCCATGAAAGGTATTCTGGAGTATTGTGAAGATCCGATTGTTTCGGTTGATGTGATTCACAATAACCATTCTTCTATTTATGATGCAGAATCGTTGATGGTTCAGGGAAAAACGATTAAGGTGTTGTCATGGTACGATAACGAGTGGGGATACTCCTCACGTGTTGTCGATCTGATTGACAAAATGTTGGGTTAATGATTATTAAGCCTCCGTCAAATTATGCAATATAACAGCGGCAGGGAATAAAAAGAAAATTCTTTTGCCACTTTTAGAAGTAAGATTTTTCATAGGTAATTTAGGTTAATAAATTTGAAAGACAAAGGGGGGCGAGCCCCCCTTTGTCTTTTCATTATACACAAAAATCTTATTGTAACGGCATTTTAATAGCCGGATAATTGCTTACCGTAACATCTGGAATTTGCGAGCCGTACTTTTTATTAATAGCATCAATAAAATAATTGGCTACCAATGCGTTACCCTGTGGGGTAAGGTGAATACCATCAAGTCCAAATAAGTTACCTGTAATAAACTTGGTAGTAAAATGTATACCGTCCATGGTAATTCCATTCTTATCAATACCTTTCATAATGGCATTGAAGTCCACAAAGGCAAGATTGTATTGCTTGGCCAGGTTAAGCATAAGCGCATTGTAGTTATCGGTTGCGCTTTTTACATTCTGTATTTCACTTTCCGTAAGAATATATTGGTCGGGAACCGGTTTTTGTGTACCCCATCCGACACATTTCAGCGAGTCTGTCGGCAATTCCAGGGTCACCAGCTCGTCACTTTTTATTTGTCTTATTTTCAGCTGTGACAGGTTAGCAGGAACAGGCATTGATGGATCCGAAATAACCATAGGATTGGCCCCAACCTTAAAAGCAATCCGGTAAGGTAACCCCAATGCTCCCATTGCTTTATTGTATTGTGCATAAGCAGCATTCAACTGGTCGGCCTGAGCCTGACTGGATAGGACGATGGCATTATATGGAATCGTATTAAAAAAGGGAATGGAAGTGATATCCGGAATATCGGCAATAACACCTCCTCCGGCCATAGAAGCAAGATATTTGACTTCGGTATCCATACTGGCTTTAAAACCGACACCCAAAGCTCCGTCCATGGGGGTAATGACATCTCCAACACCACCCGAAGCAGCATAGCCAAGAACATCGTTGTTACCTATCCACAAACTAAAAAAAGTAGGCTTCACTTTTGCAGCGTAAGTCTCTAGTATATCGGTAGTGCTGTATGCTATTCTGGTGAAAAACAGGTTTGTTTTAGCGAGATTCGAATTAAACAAATCGGTAACTTTTATTCCGGGAATTCCCAGGTTGTTATAAGGTCCACCTGCAGCTACCGAGGTTGATAAATAGAAATAAAGAGTTGCCTGTGAAGCATTCGGATTGGCAGAAACCGGTGCAAGGCTAGTGTTTCCCAAACAGTCAGTGGAATGGCCCAAAATATATTTTGTTCTTAACACAGGTGTTCCCTGCGAGCCTTCGGAAGCTCCTACTCCGTTTTCCGTTGGCATATAAGGTATTTTAAACCTTCCCTTCATTCCCACAGTTATCAATTGATGTGCTAAAATGTTGGCCCAACCATACTTTTGTCCTGAGAAATATAAGGCACCATCAGCATAACCAGCTGTAAGAGAATTGCCTACAGCAACATAACTAGTAAAATTGGCACTACCGGTGCCGGGAGGTGTAATTTCCGTATTAGGGTTACAGGAAGCCAGAAAAAGAAGACCTATGAAAAATGGAATGTAGATATATTTTATTGTTTTTTTCATTTTTTTTATTTTTAAAAATTAGATTAATTAATCATAGCATTATTAAAAGATCAGGGGAGACATACTAATATTATCAGTAGTTGGCGTGCAAGCCTGCTGCTAAGGAAAAGGCTCTCCGTTTTTTCGCCTCTTTGATTTTGAAAGACAGAACAGCATCATTTTGTAAAATTATATTTTTTTACGGTTTATTTGAAAAAAAGTTTGTTTTTTTTTAACAATGAAACTCCATTTGAAGCGCATGGTTGCCATAGCACCCTCTTTCTGTGGTGGTTCGCTCTGATAATACTGGGAATACGAGTAGCCTTCCTGTTTTTCTCAAAAAAGAAATCCTTCCTTCCTGATTAAAAAGATAAATTATCACTGTTTATTTAATATAAGCCACTGGAAGACAGGCGGCCTGTACCCTTATATCTCTCCTTTCAGCACTTTCCATGTTAGTTCCGGCTGAAATCCTTTTTGGGCAGCGTACTGCACAAGCTTATTTTGGCGAATAAATTCATCTTTGGCTTTCACCTCTTTGGAAGATAAAACAGCTTTCAGTATTTTGATGTATTCTTCATCCTCAATTTCACTGAGGCCTATTTGTATAAAGAGATCGGGAATTTGTTTTTGCTTTAACGCATAATAAATTTTGTTCCTTCCCCATTTGTTGTGTCGCAACTTTCCCAGGACAAAAGCTTTAACAAAACGCTCTTCATTGATAAAATTTTCCGCTTTAAGTATTTTGATAATCTCTTCCAACGTCTCTTCGGTAGCTTTCCACTGAAACAATTTTGTTTTTACATCGAAAATGCAACGCTCCTGATAAGCGCAATAGTTACGGGCTTTTTCCAGTAAATATTCGGGTGGCGGAGTCATGATTTTTGTTTTCTGATTTGTGTAGTCGAAAGTACAAAAAATTCCAGAAAGGATAAAGTTCCTACTTTAACGATAACGGTTTTATTTTTCAGAGACAAATTTTATTCCCAGGTTTCAAACCGGTATCCCATTTTTGAATAATGTTCCAGAAACCGTGGCAAGGCATAAAGCATATTCTTTTCAGCTTTCAGGCTATCGTGAAAAACAATAATACTGCCCCGGCTGGTTTTACTTATGGCAATGTTGAGGCAATCTTTCTTTGAAATATCCGCATCAAAATCATACGTTACTGCCGACCACATCACCAGCTGGTAATGCTTTTTCAGATATTTCATTTGCGAAGGCCGTATTTTACCAAAAGGGGGCCTGAAATAAGAGGACCTTACCAGTTTATTACAAGCGTCAATATCTTTAAAATAAACATCGTCCGGCGTACGCCATCCGTTGATGTGATGATAGCTGTGATTACCAATTAAATGACCGGCATCCAAAACCTCATGAAAAGTTTTTGGATACTTATGCACGTTATTACCCACACAAAAAAAGCAGGCCCTGGCATCAAATTGCGAAAGAATATTCAGTACTTTTGGCGTAATCTCCGGATGGGGGCCATCATCGAAAGTGAGATAGATTACATCATCCGTAACCGGCACATTCCAAAGAAGTTCCGGAAACAGACGATGGACAAATGCTGGTGTTTGAAATTTCATTTGAACACAAAGATACGGCCTAAACGGAGACAAAAAACATAAACTGATAAAATTAAAATCATGAAACGACTTGTATTGGTCAGGCACGGCGAAAGTATCTGGAATAAAGAAAACCGCTTTACAGGATGGACAGATGTTCCCCTTTCGGAACAGGGTATTAAAGAAGCAAAAAGAGCAGGGCAAACGCTGAAAAAAGAGGGATACCGGTTTCGACTGGTTTATACTTCTTACCTGACACGCGCCATCAAAACCCTTTGGCTGATGTTGGAAGAAATGGATGCCATGTGGGTTGAAGAACGTAAAAGCTGGCGGCTCAACGAAAAACATTATGGTAACCTGCAAGGGCTTAACAAAGCCGAAACCGCCAAAAAATTCGGTGATGAAAAAGTGTTGATGTGGCGCAGGAGTTTCGATGTTCCACCGGAGCCATTAACGAACGACGATGAAAGAAACCCCCGTTTTGACCCGCGTTATGCCGCCCTCACACCGGAAGAACTTCCTTTGACCGAATCGTTGAAAGAGGTGATAGACCGTATGTTGCCTTACTGGGAAAGCGAAATCAAGCCTTCGCTGAAAGAGCAGGGCGATTTGCTGGTGGCTGCTCACGGAAACAGTTTGCGTGCCCTTGTTATGCACCTGAAAGGCATGAGCAAAGAAGAAATTCTGAAATTCAATATCCCCACGGGAATCCCTTATGTGTTTGAATTTGATGATGACATGAACTTTGTGAAAGACTATTTCCTCGGTGACCCCGAAGAGGTGAAAAAACTGATGGAGAAGGTTGCCAACCAAGCCAAAGGAAAATAATGTATTTTGAGATTGCAGCGGGGCAAAGATCCCGCTGCAAAACTTTTATTTTCCCCGAAAGGATTTGAAATCAGGATAAGTCGGAGAAAATATTAAGCCAATAGAATCTATTTCAAAAGAACAAATTTCCCTTCCCTGATCTCTATCCGTTCCACCAACAAATCAAATTGTCTCCAGTTTAGGGCATCAACTACCACATCTGCCACCTGTAATATTTCCGCAGTATTCTTTTTTGCAACTGCCTCTTCTCCTTTCACCATAATAAACAGTGCCGGCTTAACGTAATTTCGCAGACTGTTCGATTCGCAAACAATCCAGCTGGCTTTTTTCAGGGTGTTCCGGATCTCCGGAAAGGTCTCCGGCAAAAAATCATCTTCAGTCTGGATAAACCACGACGCCTGTGCACCAGCTCTAAGAAACCGCATACTATCTTTGTTGCCATCATTTCGCGTTTCTTTTTCAATACTGATTTTACCGGTAAACGGAGTTATCACGTGTCCGTGAAAATTTTCATTTCCGGGTTTTATGTTGGCCATTTTTACAGCAGTAACCGGATTCATTTTAGCAAACTTTCCAATCAGTTTTTCAACGAGGGTAGTCTTGCCCGTATTTCTTCCCGTACCACCCACAATTATCCAGTTTGAAAAAAAAATCATTTTTGTATCTTTTTGATTATCAGTAATTTCGTAATGAGTGTATATTGTTTACAAATTAACAATATTTTTTGCTTTAAAGGACAATGAAAATTAATTAATTGTACATTTGTTGCGTTAAAAACACACAAAATAATGGATAAATTATTTAGAAAGGACGCTTTCAACTACCATGCATTGGGGCGCCCTGGGAAGATCGAAGTCATTCCCACAAAACCCTATTCAACCCAGCGTGATTTATCATTAGCTTACACTCCAGGCGTTGCCGACCCTTGTCTTGCTATTGAAAAACACCCCGAAGATGTTTATAAATACACTGCCAAGGGGAATCTGGTAGCAGTTATCTCCAACGGCACTGCCGTATTGGGCCTTGGGGCCATTGGCCCGGAAGCTGGAAAACCGGTAATGGAAGGCAAAGGCCTTTTGTTTAAAGTTTTTGCCGATGTGGACGTCTTTGATATAGAAATCAACGAAAAAGACCCTGACAAAATTATCGAAGTAGTAAAAGCCATTGCGCCAACCTTTGGTGGCATTAATCTGGAGGACATAAAAGCACCCGAATGCTTTTATATCGAAGAGCGCTTAAAAGAGGAACTAAACATTCCGCTTATGCACGACGACCAGCATGGAACGGCTATTATTTCGTCTGCCGGCTTATTGAATGCGCTTGAAATCATCGGGAAAAAAATTGAAGATCTGAAAATCGTTGTGAGTGGTGCCGGAGCAGCAGCTGTTTCCTGTACGAGATTATACATCCAACTGGGAGCTAAACCGGAAAACATCATTATGGTGGATAGTCATGGTGTAATTCACAGTGATCGTAGTGATTTGAATGAAATCAAGAAGCAGTTTACTACCGACAGACCTGTTCACACAATGGAAGAAGCTATTAAAGGTGCAGATATGTTTCTGGGCTTGTCTGTTGCCGGCTTGCTGAAACCGGAAATGCTGAAAACCATGGCCGACAATCCTATTGTATTTGCTTTGGCTAATCCCGTTCCCGAAATTTCTTATGATGAGGCCATGAAAACGCGAAGTGATGTGGTTATGGCTACCGGCCGTTCCGACTATCCCAACCAGATCAATAATGTACTTGGTTTCCCGTTCATTTTCCGCGGTGCATTGGATGTGAGAGCCACGAAAATCAATGAAGCGATGAAACTCGCGGCTGCCAAAGCATTGGCCGATCTAGCCAAAGAGCCGGTTCCGGAAGAGGTGAACATTGCCTTTGGCATTAGCAACCTGAAATACGGGAGAGATTATCTCATTCCCAAACCTACCGACCCACGGCTTATCGAGACTGTTGCTCCGGCAGTAGCCCGTGCTGCTATGGAGTCCGGCGTAGCCAAACATTCTATCGAAGATTGGGAAAAATACAAAGAAGAACTGCGTAAGCGTATGGGGCTGACCAACCCGCTGAAACGCCAGATGAAAGGCCTTTGTCGTAACGATCCCAAACGTGTACTGCTGGCTGATGCCGAACATTATAATGTCCTGAAAGCCGCTGAAATTGTAGTCAACGAAAGCCTCGCCAAGCCCATCCTGATGGGGAATAAAGAGAAAATCAGGAAGATTATCGCCGAACATGAACTAGAGTTGAATGACATCCATATTATTGACCCCAAGGCGGAAGAAAACAAAGAGAAAATGGAAAGCTATGCACAACAACTCTTTGAAAAGCGGAAACGTCGTGGCATGTCCCACCTTGCAGCCAAAGAATACATGAAGCTCAATAGTTACTTCAGCTCCATGCTGGTCGAAAACGGCGAAGCTGATGTGGTTCTTTCGGGACTTACCCGCAATTATCCTGACACCATCCGTCCTGCTCTGCACGTCATTGGCAGAAAGCCTAATGTACGGATTGTGAGTGGCATCTATATTGTAATGACCAAAGAAGGCCCGTTGTTCCTCAGTGATTGTACTGTAAACAAGCAACCTTCAACCGATGATCTCGTACAAATTACCTTGCAAACCGCGGAGGTTGTCAAACGTTTTAAAATGGAACCGAATATTGCCATGCTTTCTTACTCCAATTTTGGTTCGGTAGATGCTGAAGAAACTGTTAAAGTCCGCGATGCTGTAAGCATACTGCATGAAAAATATCCGGAATTATCTGTAGATGGCGAAATTCAGGCAAACATCGCCCTGGACCAGGAGCTGATGGAAGAGAGTTTCTCCTTTTCCAAGGTTATGGGTAAAAGGGTGAATACACTTATTTTTCCCAACCTTTCTTCTGCTAACATCGCATACAAGTTACTAAATAAAGTAGCTGGTTTTGAACTTATTGGTCCTATTCTAAACGGAATGAACAAACCGGTTCATGTATTGCAAATGGGTAGCGGTGTAAATGAAATTGTCAACATGATTATGGTTGCTGTCATGCATGCCCAGCAGTAGCAGTACGATTCTTGTAAATATATAGGTAATGGCTCAAGCACCCGCTTGGGCCATTATTTTTTTGCATCTGCCATCATGTTTTTCATCCCTGATTTATTCGACAGATTGTACAACAGATATTTGTATTGTGCAAGAAACGTTTTCACCTGTTTCAAAAAATCTTAGTATTTTGCCCTTTATTATTTAATGGAAAATTAATATGATGAAGACAATACCCGAGCTTTTTGAAGGCAGCGTGACGAAATACCCCAACAATGTGCTGGTCTGGGAAAAAGAAAATGGAACATACAAAGGCATTAGCTTTTCGGAAATAAAAGAGCGTGTTTACCGGTTTGCCGCCGGGTTGATGGCTCTTGGTGTGGAAAAACGAGACCGTATTGCCCTGCTTTCCGAAGGAAGTAGCGAATGGCTTATTTCGGAATTGGCTATTCTTTATCTCGGTGCGATAAACATCCCCCTGTCTGTAAAAATCAATGAACCTAACGAATTGTCATTCAGGATAAAACATGCCGAATGCCGATGGATAATCTGTAGCGAACGTCAGGCAGAAAAGATAAGAAATATAAAACAGAACATCCCCAAAGTAGGAACCTTCATTATCATTGGCCGCGCCAACACGCTAAATAAACAAGAAAAAAGCTACCGCGATATTTTTGAAAATGGAGAGAAACTACTTCCCGAATTGAAAGAGAAGCTTACCCTGATTTGGCAATCTGTAAAGCCTGACGACCTGGCTAACATCAGCTACACGTCAGGGACCACAGCCGACCCCAAAGGTATCATGTTATCGCACAGAAACTATACCGCCAACGTGGAGCAGGCCAACACGCTGATGAACGTTACGGAAGACTTTGTTACCTTGTTGATCCTGCCTTGGGATCACTCTTTTGCCCACACAGTCGGCCTTTACACACTTATCAGACAAGGCGCCAGTATGGCCGTTGTTGAGGTGGGGAAAACCCTCATGGAAACCCTGCGCAACATTCCCAAAAACATTAAAGAAGTGAAACCCACGTTTCTGTTAAGCGTTCCAGCTTTGTCAAAGAATTTCCGCAAAAATATTGAAGCCGGTATCCAAGCTAAGGGAATAATTACCGAAAAACTTTTCAGGCAGGCCTTGAAAATAGCTTACGCTTACAATGGCATCGGCTGGGACAAAGGCCAAGGCTGGCGAAGAATCCTCAAACCGGTGGTACAGCTTTACGACAAAATTCTATTTAGCAAAATAAGAGAAGGCTTCGGCGGAAGGTTGCAGTTTTTCGTAGGCGGCGGCGCCTTGCTCGACATCGACCTGCAACGGTTTTTCTATGCTATTGGCATTCCTATTTATCAGGGTTACGGGCTCTCTGAAGCTTCTCCTGTTATCTCATCCAACGGCCCGGACTTACACAAAATGGGATCCTCCGGCTATCTGGTGAAAAACATAGAGTTGAAGATTTGTGACGAAAAAGGGAACGAGTTACCGCTACGTAGTAAAGGTGAAATTATTATTCGTGGCGAGAATGTTATGAAAGGTTATTGGAAAAATGAAACTGCAACGGCTGAAGCGTTGAAAGATGGATGGCTGCATACCGGCGACATGGGGTTCATGGACAAAGATGGATTTTTATATGTGCTTGGCCGTTTCAAGAGTCTGCTCATTGGTAACGATGGAGAGAAATACAGCCCCGAAGGTATTGAAGAAGCTTTGGTGGAGCAATCGCGTTTTATTGAGCAATGCATGCTTTTCAACAACCAGAAAGCATACACAACCGGGCTTGTTTATCCTAACATTCCTGCTCTGAAAACAGCTCTGAAAGAGCTGGGGCTGACCAATGAAACTGCTGATTATGCTAAAATCATGTTGGAACTGATAAAAACAGATATTGATCAGTTTTTACCCGGTGGGAAGTATGAAAACATGTTTCCCGGAAGGTGGCTTCCGGCTGCGGTGGGCATTATGGGAGAACCCTTCACAGAAGAAAACCGTATGTTAAATTCGACCATGAAAATGGTGAGGAACCGTGTTGTAGAGCATTACAAAGAGCTGATAGACTACCTGTATAGTGCTTCAGGAAAAGATATTTTGAATGATAAAAACATGAAAATTATTCAGAAAATGATAAAAAATTAATCGGGTTATCTTCCGGAAGAGAGAGCTTTGTGCTACGTCATCTTTTCACCTGATAATTTAGATGCCATATAAATTCACAACCAAACATAGATTTATCTTTTTTTAAGAAAAATTTCTTTGATTAATTTGTAATTTTGGATTATCAAATATTTAGATATTCAAACTTGTAAATATAAAAGTCATGAAAAAAGTAACCGTAGTAGGAGCAGGCAGCGTGGGTGCTACCTGTGCTGATGTTTTAGCCCAAAAGAATTTCCTTGACGAAGTTGTATTGATTGATATAAAAGAGGGTTTAGCCGAAGGTAAAGCTCTTGATATCTGGGAAAGCTCGGCCATCAATCGTTTTGACACCCGTGTTGTTGGCTCAACCAATGATTATTCAAAAACCGAAGGCTCCGATGTCGTTGTTATCACTTCCGGCATCCCGAGAAGACCCGGCATGTCGCGTGACGATTTGATTTCCACCAATGCCAAGATCGTTAAATCCGTGACAGACAATGTTATGGCTGCTTCGCCAGATGCCATCATTATTATTATTTCCAATCCGCTGGATGTGATGACTTATGCCGCACATACAGCTTCGGGTAAAGATGCCAGCAAAGTATTCGGCCAGGCAGGCGTTTTGGACACTGCGCGCTTCCGTGCTTTTATTGCCACAGAGTTGAATGTTTCTCCGATGGATATTCAGGCTTTACTGCTGGGAGGGCATGGTGACACCATGGTTCCGTTGCCGCGTTACACAACTGTTTCCGGTATTCCGGTAACCGAGCTTATTTCAAAGGAAAAACTGGATGCTATTGTTCAGCGCACCAAAAAAGGTGGTGGTGAGATTGTAAATCTGCTGGGGACTTCTGCATGGTATGCTCCGGGTGCTTCTGCCGCTCAAATGGCTGAGTCCATCATCCAAAATCAAAACCACATCTTCCCCTGCTGTGTTCGTCTGGATGGCCAATGGGGTGAAAAAGATGTTTATCTAGGTTCGCCTGTTAAACTGGGACGCAATGGTGTGGAAGAAATCATCGAAATTAAACTCAACGATGAAGAGCTTGCTCTACTTCATGCTTCTTCACAACATGTGAAAGATGTTATGAAGGTTTACGATGATATGAAAATTTTCTAATAGTGTAATATTTTTCAGTAAAAAAAGGTGCTCCGTGTGGGGCGCCTTTTTTTGTATCTTGTCATCACTAAAAGAAGTGCTATGAAACGCATTGTCATATTAACCGGTGCAGGTATGAGTGCCGAAAGTGGCATCAGCACTTTTCGCGACAACAACGGATTGTGGGAAAGCCACCGCATTGAAGATGTGGCTTCACCGGAAGCATGGATACGAAATCCGGAAATGGTACTGGAATTTTACAACCGGCGGCGTAAACAACTTTTTGAGGTGAACCCCAATGCCGGCCACCATGCACTCGTACGACTTGAGGAAAAGTATGATGTGCAAATTGTTACCCAAAATGTGGACGACCTTCATGAGCGTGCCGGATCTTCGCAAGTGCTTCATCTTCATGGGGAGCTCAAAAAAGCACGCAGTACCGCTGATCCGGGCCTTATTTATGAACTGGTTCACTGGAAGCTGAAACTTGGTGACAAATGTGAAAAAGGGTCACAACTTCGTCCGCACATCGTTTGGTTTGGGGAAGCTGTTCCCATGATCGACAAAGCATCAGAATTAATGAAAACAGCAGATATTTTCCTGGTTGTCGGCACCTCTTTGGTGGTTTATCCAGCTGCCGGATTAATCCACTATTTGAAGAGGGAAATCCCAAAGTATTATGTGGATCCAAAAGCTTTTTCCGTACACGGCATTACGAATCTGGAGGTCATCCGACAAAATGCCGGCAAAGCGTTACCAACTTTGGTTAACCTGTTATTGAAAGAAGACTAATATCCGGTTTTTCTTATTTTTGCCAACTATTCTAAAGAACAAAAACATGAAGAAAGTTATCCTGATAGCAATGGGTTTGCTGGTACTGGTGTTCACCTTTGCAGGGTGTTCTAAAAATAATGCTAAAAAACAGGCAGAAACAGATCATAACCTCATTTTAAATTACGTCTCCTCACACAACCTGAAAGGGGAATTTACCAGCTCCGGACTTTATTACGTCATTCAGGACAGTGGCACTGCAAAACATCCTACACTCAGCGCCTACTTATATGTAAACTATAAAGGTTATTTTCTGGATGGTAAAATTTTTGATCAGGGAACAGATATCAAATTTCCGCTTTCGGGCGTTATAAAAGGCTGGCAGGAAGGACTTCAGCTTATTGGCGTTGGCGGTAAAATCAAGTTACTTATTCCATCGGCGTTGGCATACGGCAACACCCAGTCTGGTTCCATTCCTCCCAATTCTGTTTTGGGGTTTGATGTTACACTAAATTCATTTACAAAATAACCGTATTGTTTTGTAAACTCTTTTTCCATTACCCTCGCTGGTGATAATTTATTTTTTGCATCTTTGTATTGATGAAATCATTTCCCATTTTTCGGAAACTACTACAGCTGGCCGGCGTATTGTTTGTGGTGTTGGGCTTATACCGCTGTGCGAATGTTATTGCACCGACCGGAGGTCCTAAAGATGTAACGCCCCCTAAGGTAGTCAAAAGTGTACCAGCCAATTACAGCACAAACTTCACAGGAAATAAGTTCAGCATAACCTTTGATGAATTCATCAAATTAGACAAAATAACGCAACAACTGCTGGTCTCACCACCCATGGCCGAAGTTCCTGATTTTCGTCTGAAAGGCAAGACTTTATCCATCCGCTTTAAGGAAGCTTTAAAGCCCAATACAACTTACTCCATCTTTTTTGGCGATGCTATTCAGGATATCACCGAAGGCAATCCATTGCACAACTACACCTATGTTTTTTCTACAGGAAGTAGTGTTGATTCCATGAGTCTGCATGGGCAGGTAGTTAATGCCAATGACCTGAAACCGGTTGACGGCATTTTTGTTATGCTGTATAAAAACAACAACGACACCATCTCGCTGGATAGCCTTCCACTTCGCGTGAAGCCTTATTATTTGAGTAAAACCGATAAAAATGGGGATTTCATGTTTTCGGGATTGGCCGACACTTCTTATTTGATTTTTGCCCTGAAAGATGAGAATTACAGTCTTACTTTTGACCAGCCCACTGAAAAAATTGCCTTTCTGGATTCGCTCGTTAAGCCCCAGTATCGGCCTGCACCTCAGATTGATTCTTCCCTCCTGGACACACTGATTGTCAAGCTTCCACCTGATTCTGCCAAAATGGTAACGGATTCGCTTTGGCATCTGGCTGATTCGGTTGCGGACACTAAAATATCTTTTTACCAACTTTACCTTTTTCAGGAACCCGACTCGGTCCAAAAGCTCATGAAAACCAGGCTAATTCGTCCCAACACAGTACAGTTCATTTTTAATATACCCGAAAAAAACATTTCTATTCAATCATTAAATTACCATCCGGATAGTGTTTGGTACCGGAGTGAGTGGAACAGAAGCCGGGATACGTTGCTTTGGTTTCTGCATCTCCCACATCCCGACACGTTGGACCTGCTGGTATTAAACGGGAAAGATACGCTGGGCAATCCGGTTTTGCGGGTTATTCCAAAACAAAAATTTCTCAGAAAAAGGAAAAAAGAGCTGCTGACAAAGAAAAAACATTACTTGTCGTGGAGAACGAATATTTCGGGAACAATAAAACCAGGCCAAAAAGTGGTACTGACATTTGGACAGCCAGTCGAGAAAGTCATCCCGGATTCCATTCTTTTGGTACAGGGGAAAGACAGCCTGTATCATCCCCCATTCATTTTTCTGGACAGTTTGCACCGGCGGCTGTATTTCCCAATGAGAATTGAGGATGGCAGCTCTTACCAGCTTTCCCTACCGGATTCCAGCGTGATAGACTGGAACCGTTTTTACAACAAGAAGATCATACTGTCACTGCATAGCAAAACGTTGAAAGAGTATAGTGATTTGAATGTTACACTAAAACCCAAAAAACCGGGGGACTACATTTTTGAAATTCTGACTTCGACTGAAAAAGAAACGCCAGTGGCCATACGTTATTTCTCAGGAGCAACGGTACTGCATTTTCCGCGCATTACTCCGGGAAAATATCTTTTCAAAGTCATTTTCGACCGTAATGGCAATAAAAAATGGGACCCTGGTAATTATCTGGTGAAACAGTTACCTGAAGAAGTAATCTATTTTAAAAACATAATACCATTGCGTGCCAACTGGGAAATAAATGAAGAGTGGGATTTCTAACCGGGTTTCGCTATTCTTCGTTACAACGGTTGATGCATTCAATAATTTCCATCAGGGTATTGCTACGCAATGAATAGAAAATTTTCTTTCCGGAACGCCTGGATACCAGTACCTTCTTATTTTTCAATATATTGAGATGATGAGAAGCGGTAGCCTGCTCAATGTTAAGCGTTTTATAAATTTCAGTAACACTAAGGCGCTCTTCCTGTGCCAATAATTCCAAAATAGCGATCCGCATAGGATGCGAAATTGCTCTTAATTTACCGGCTGCCATCTCCAGGTTATCGATATTAATTTCAAAATGTGCCATAATTCAAAATAATTTTTACAAAAATATAGGTAAAACTTCTATAAAAAAATAAATATGTATATATGTTAAGGTTTTCAATGCTTTTATAACTGGTCTAAATAAGATAAGATAAGCCGGAATCATAAAATATTGACTAACATATTTGTCATGACTAATGCATGAAAAACATTGGAGGGCCTGTCCCTAGGCAAAAAGCGAAGTAAAGCTAAAGGTACGTCCATCGAACAAACCCTTGTCGCTCAGTTTCAAATCGGGAATAACCAGCAACGCCATGAAAGATAGCGTCATAAATGGAGCGCGAAGGGAGGCACCCATCTCATGTAACATTTTATCCAGCTCCTCATAACGTGCTGCCACATGAAAGCCATCACCGTTGGACATCAAACCAGCTACAGGAAGAGGCAGTATTTCTACTTTTCCATCGTTTACAACAGCTACGCCCCCTTTGGCCTCTACTATGGCATTTATGGCCTGCGTTATAGCTTCGTCGCTGGTGCCAACGGCCACTATGTTGTGGCTGTCGTGTGCTACGCTGGAGGCAAAAGCACCTCTCTTAAGTCCAATATTTTTAATAAAAGCCACTGCCGGTTTTGCTTTTTCATAACGGTTAAGCACAGCCATTTTTAGCACATCATTTTCCACATCACTTACCACGTTGCCATCTACAATTTTTGGAGATACTTCAAGAATTCCGGTAATCAGTTCGCCGTCATAAGATTCTATGACTTTGATTCTTTTGCCCCGGTCATCCACACGGATATCCGCTTCCGAAATGGTTTCGGCCAGGAACTTGTTAGGCGTCTCTTCTTCCACCGGAAGGATCAGGCTACGGCCGCTCTCCGCCACCTTTTGCCCCTGAATATAAGTTGCTTTCACATCAAAATTTTCCAGGTTATCCACCACAATCATATCTGCCGGATCACCTTCGCGTAAAATACCCACGTCTAATTTATAATGTTCAATGGGGTTGATAATCACACTCTTCAGAACCTTCAGTGGAGCATGTCCTTTTGCCACTGCCCTTTTTATCAAATCGTTTACGTGGCCGGCAACGAGGTCGTTGGGATGGCGATCATCGGAGCAAAACAAAACTTTGTCGGCATGGTCTTCCATCAGTTCGATGAGCGCCTCAAAATTTTTGGCTGCACTTCCTTCACGAATTTGAATTTTCATGCCGAAACGGATTTTTTCCAGCGCTTCTTCCAGTGTAAAACATTCGTGGTCGGTACTCACGCCGGCGGAAGCATATTTACGTGCATCTTCTCCCTTTACGCCCGGCGCATGGCCATCTACAGGTTTATGAAATTTGTTGGCGATTTCTATTTTTTTCATTTCGGAAGGAAGCCGGTGGATAACACCGGGAAAATTCATCATCTCCGAAAGATATTTAATTTCGTCCATGGAAAGCAACTGCTCCAACTCTTTTTCGCCAAGGCTGGCACCTGAAGTTTCAAAGGGAGTTGCCGGAACGCAAGCCGAGGCACCGAAATAAAATTTGAAAGGGACCTTATTCCCATTTCTAATCATAAACTTAATACCTTCGATACCCAGTACATTAGCAATTTCATGTGGATCGGAAACTGTTGCCACGGTTCCGTGCACCACCGCAAGACGAGCAAATTCGGATGGTATCAGCATGGAGCTTTCCACGTGGATATGGGCATCTATCAGGCCGGGTAACAAGGTTTGATCTTCCGTTACAGTATCATCCGGCACAATAGATTTGATAAAACCATTTTCTACATAAACACGGCCTTTGAATATTTTCTCGTTTTGCAGGTCAACAATATTTCCTGCTATGTTAAAGGAAGTTTTTTCTTGCATATTGCACGCAAAAATACAAAAGTTTATCTTTTCTACCATCGCCTTTTTTGCTATCTGCTAAACAGAAAGTTTGTAAATTTGGGGCATCTAACGGATGCGGTCATCAATATTTAAAATAAAAGCACATGAAACTAACACCTATAGATACAGGAAATCTGAAATTAGATGGAGGTGCCATGTTTGGCGTGGTGCCAAAGGTGATGTGGTCGAAGGTCTATCCTGCCGATGAAAACAATCTCGCAAATTGGGCTATGCGTTGCCTTTTGGTGGAAGATGGCAACCGTAAGATACTTATTGACAACGGAATCGGCAGCAAGCAGAATGAGAAATTTCTTAAACATTACTATTTAAACGGAGAAGCCACACTAGAGTCTTCGCTGGAAAAAGCCGGGGTGAAAGTGGAGGAAATTACAGATATGGTTATCACCCATATGCACTTTGACCATTGTGGTGGCAGCGTGAAATATACTGCCGACAAAACCGGTTTTGAGCTGATGTTTCCCAATGCTACATACTGGACAAGCCGAAAGCAATACGAATGGGCAACACATCCCAACCGGCGCGAAAAGGCCTCTTTTTTAAAAGAAAATATATTACCCATTGAGGAAAGCGGTCATTTGAAGATGGTTGAAGAAGAAGGTGAGTACATCCCCGGCATTCTCTTCAAGCTTTATTCCGGGCATACCGATGGCCAGGTCATTCCCCACATAAAAGTCAACGGAAAAACTGTTGTTTTCATGGCCGACCTTATGCCTGCGGCGGCACACATTCCCATGCCCTGGATTATGGCCTACGACACCCGGCCGTTGCTTACATTAAAAGACCGCGAACGCTTTTACAAGGAGGCTTTGGAAAACAATTACATTTTGTTTTTTGAACATGATCTTTATCATGAAGCCTGCACCCTTGAGGATACATCCAAAGGGATCCGCGTGAAAGAAGCCGGTAAGCTGGAACAATTTTTATAGAAACGGCCTGGTTTTAAGTTAGTTTCTAAGATACTCTGGAGCTATCTTGCAGGAATCGTATCGCTGTAAACGGATGCTACCGGAAGAGAAAACTATTTTTCATCGCCATACATGGCCACCCCATGGAAACCTGCAGAAGTAGCATAGGCACGGAACATGCCTGGTGTATTAAAAGTCATGGTGAAATTTCCAGTACGGTCCACGGCAATAATGCCGCCATCACCACCCTGCTTTTTCAGCTTGACGAGGATCACATAATTGGCTGCTTCTTTCAGGCTTAGGCCGGAATATTTCATAAGTGCACCAATGTCATAAGCCACCACGTTACGTATGAAGTACTCACCATGGCCGGTACACGAAACTGCACAGGTAGCATCGTCAGCATAAGTACCGGCACCGATAATGGGCGAATCACCCACGCGGCCATACATTTTGTAAGTCATTCCGCCGGTAGAGGTTCCGGCGGCCAGGTTTCCATATTTATCTAAAGCCACAGCACCTACAGTTCCGTGTTTTTCGCCCTGGGCCATTTTGGCTTTTACTTTTAAATATGATTTCCAGCGGCGTTCCGTAAAAAAGTAACTACTGTCTTCCATTTGCAGCCCCTGATTTTTAGCAAAAATTTCAGCTCCTTTGGAGATAAGCAAAACATGGGGAGTATGTTCCATCACAGCCCGTGCTGCCAGAATGGGATTCTTGATGGTGTGCACATTGGCTACTGCCCCTGCCATAAGATTTTTGCCGTCCATGATGGAGGCATCCATTTCATTCTGGCCTCTTTCGTTAAAAACAGAACCCTTACCGGCGTTAAAAAGCGGTGAGTCTTCCATTATTGTAATACATTTTGTAACCGCATCCAGCGCGGTGCCACCCCGTTTTAGGATAAGTTCGCCCGAATCAATGACCTGTTGCAGCTTGTCGTGATACAGTTTTGCCCTTTCAGGCGTCATCAGTCTTTTTTCGATCACCCCGGCGCCCCCGTGGATAACAATCACGTATTTTCCGAGAATTTTCTCATTATGGGGCTTGGCTGACTGGCATGATGAGAAAGCCAGCAGTGCCAGTGAAATAAAACCAAAGAGACACTTCTTCATAGCATAGAGTTTTAAGTTTCAATAGTTTACAGATGTATAGGGGCCTGTCTTAAAAATGGAAGAAACAGGCTCTTGAAGTCGTATAGGCCAAACATTTGTGCCGCAGTCATCAGGATAACCAGTACAATAACCCATTTCACGAAGGAGACCCCTTTTTTGACCGCCATTCGTGAAGCAATCCAGGCACCGATCATGTTTCCCAAAGCCATCACCAATCCAAAGGCCCAGTTAATTTCGTGGTTAAAATAAAAAATAGCGAGTGTAAACGGCGCATAAGCCAAGATTATCAATACTTTAATAGCGTTGGCTTTGACCAAATCATATCCGGCACCCAGTACAATACCGGCAAGCAAGAAATAGCCCACACCCATGTGGATAAAGCCGGCATAAATACCAATGAAAAAGAAAGCGACATAGGTAACCCAGCCCACCGGTTTGTTGCTGATTTCAGCTCTACCGTATATGTATTGTTGTGGTTTGAACAAAACAAAAATGAGCATTACCAGCATAATGACACCAATAGCCTTTTCAAAAACAGCTTCGTTGATATCAACAGCCACCCATGCTCCCACAAGCGAGCCTAAAATAGCAGGAATGGAAAGGTAAAGCGCCTTGCGTATTTCCAGTACTTTTTGTTGTTTAAAGCTGGAAACAGCGACCAGGTTCTGCAGTGCAATAGCCACTCGGTTTGTGCCGTTGGCCACAGTAGCCGGCAGTCCCAGCATAATCAATATTGACAACGAAATTATACTTCCTCCCCCGGCCAGCGTGTTGATAAACCCCACCAAAACACCCGAAAGCACCAACGCCAAAAGTTCGACAACACCCATATGTTATTCTTTGATTATAAAGTCATGCAGGATTTTTAAGAGTTCTTTGGGATTGAAAGGCTTGGCAATGAAGCCATCCATTCCGGATTCTTTGGCTTTTTCACGATCCGATTCCATGGCATTGGCTGTTAGCGCCACAATAAATGCATGGCGCTCTCCTTGTTTTTTCTCAAACTGCCTTATTTGCCGTGTTGCCTCAAGGCCATCCATAACAGGCATTTGAATATCCATCAGGATAAGATCGTACGGGTTCTCTTTGTACTTCTCCAATCCCTCTTTGCCATTGTTGGCCACATCAAGTTTACACCCGCTTTTCTCCAGGATTACCTTGCTGATTTTTTGGTTAATCAGGTTGTCTTCAACCATAAGGATTCTGAATTCCTTCAACAGTTCTATAATCCGTGACTCATCAAAGGCTTCTTCTTCAGGTATCTCAGCTTTCAAAGGGATGACAAACCAAAAGACAGAGCCTTTCCCCTCTGCACTTTGCACACCGATTTTTCCCTTCATAATTTCCACCAGCCGTTTGGAAATAGCCAGGCCAAGTCCTGTGCCCTGATAGTTTTTGGTAGTAGAAATATCTACCTGTGAAAAGCTTTCAAAAATTTTATTAATATAAACATCTTTTATTCCGATACCGGTATCTTTCACTTCAAAACGTATCGTAAGCCTGCTGTTTTTTAACGACTTCTCTGGTTTAACAATCAGCGCCACATGACCTTCGTGGGTAAATTTTATGGCGTTGCTCAACAAATTTCGCAGTACGATACGCAGAGATCCTTTATCGCCAATGAAAAGCTGTGGCAGTCTCTTGTCAATATTTACCTGTATCTTAATTCCTTTATTATCTGTCTCATTTTTGAATTCTTCTTTTACCTGATCCAGAAGTTTGGTCAAAGAGAATTTATCTTCTTCCGGTTTATATTTGCCCGTTTCGATAGCCGAAAACTCAAAAACATCTTCGATAAGGCCCATCAAATGCTGGGCTGAATTCAACAAGCTTGTCAGATAATCTTTCTGATTTTTTTGAAGGCTTGTCTGTCTCAGGATTTCCGCCATACCGATAATTCCGTTGAGAGGTGTTCTAATTTCGTGGCTCATATTGGTAAGAAACTGGTCTTTGATGCGCACACCCTCCTCGGCCATATCGCGGGCATGTCTGAGCTGTTGTTCATAGCTCTTCTGACTGCTGATATCCCATGAAATACCAATCAGCCCAATAATTTTCCCCTCTTTGCTGCGTACCGGAGCAATATTGGTATGTACCCAGATTTTTTTTTCGTTTTGCTCCACCAGCTCTTCCACGTTATAAAAAAAGCTACCATCTTTAATCACCTGCTTCTCAAGAGCCAGGTATCTTCCTTCCGGTAAATAATGATGAAAAACCTCTTTTAGTGTCTTCCCAATCACAGCTGTACGGGCAAACCCGGAAAACTCTATAAAAGCCTTGTTTACAACCTGGTAGCGAAGGTCACTATCTTTGAAATAGACCAATGCCGGAATAGTATCCAAAAGAATATTCAACATTTCGGCCTGATTTTCCTGTTTCTGCAAAGCTCTTTTTAAATCCTCAGAAGTTTTGGTAAGCAGCGAATTAACAACATTTTTATCCTTTAAAGCCCGTTGAAGTTTAAAATCGATAATATCAACTTCCATGGCCAGCCGGCTTAACTCTTCCTGCATTTCAAGTTTCAGCCTGGTGATATCTTCCACCTCATTTATGCGGGCAATTTGATTGGACAGTTGTTGAATAATTTTCTGCATAATGCTTTATTTCCTCTTTTCCCTTATCAAAGCCAGAGTAAAAGTTTGGTTGTAAAAAGAGCAATGACCATTTTCGTTGTTCCCCACCTCACCATAAGTAAAAAAGCCTGCCAATGGTTTTCTCCATTTTATGGAGGCCAGTTTTATTTCGGTAGATATCAACGGCCCCAGAGCAATGTGGCGGGCAATACTGGAAAACAGCAACAGCAAATCGGCTTTTAGATTTTTATCATGATAAGAAATAATCTTGTCACGGGTGTTTTCCATAATCTCAAAGCCGGGAGAAGTGGAAAAAGAAACCGTGGAACCCTGTGTAACAGAGCCGGCAAATATCAAGCTGCGTTGTTCTTTGTCAATACCCGTAACAGCCCTTAAAACAGAAGTTCCATCACCGTTTTTCACCATAAAAGGATACTCTAAACCTATACCCGGAAGATCATCCTCTTTAACATTCAGGTAATCCATGTACATATCAAGTGCAGGTAAGCCGTTAATTTCAAAAACAATATTTCCATTAGATCGATCGACAATAAATTCCGCTCCAAGGCTAACCCACCCGCTGCTGGTCATCCCTGACAGTTCAATTTTGTTCTGGTCGAAAACCAAAACCATGGCTCCATCATCGGTAATGGCGTGGTCGGTAAAAACAAAAGTCTTCTCGAAAAGCGCATCATCCCCGGCAAGTCCACCAAACATAACAAACTTATCTCCCGTTTTGCTAAGGACTCCCTCCACCAACGCCTGTCCATCCATAAGGATACCACTGCTACAAATAATTGCAGAAGGATGACCGAAAGAGTTCATAATTTTTCTTCCCAGGGCCTGCCCCAGTCCAAAAGAATTAAGCTTGCCCCGATTCATAAAATGGAACTGAAAACTTGAAAATGGAATATCTGTCAGGACAATGACAACAGATTTATCTCCAATATGATTAGTCTCCGAGTCAAATAAAATCTCTCCTCCGGTGCTGCTCCCAAATAAGGTAATCTGCTGTTCCTTAAACATATCCACAAGAGGAGGAAAAGAAAATTCGACAGATAAAAAAGCAAAAGCCAGTGTGGGTTTAAATTTAATCGTATTAAGCGCATGTGTAAATTTAGCCTTAAATTCACTAAATGACACGGAGACAAATGTGTACGTTGAAATCATTGTGGCATCATCGATGGTATAAAAGCAAAGATATAAAATCTTTTGATTTGTATCAGGAAGGCAATCTCACCGACAAAAAACAAGAAGCACTAGTTCTGTTTTTATTTTTTCAACGCATCCCAGCCCTGCGCTTTTAGTTCAACCGACTGGTTATCGGGAGTTATCAAGCGGTTCCCTTCCGCAACTTCTGACGTGTAACCGATAATACTGACCCCTGACATCTCCTTTATCTTTTCGTAATCTTTTTGTGCTATCGTAAAGAGTAGCTCATAATCTTCACCCCCGTTCAAAGCCGCCAGCGACGGAATTAAGCCGAATTCACGGGCTGTATCGAAAGTATTTTGGTCGATGGGAATTTTTTCTTCATAAATTACTACGCCGGTGCCGGAAGATTTGGCAATATGCAATGCTTCGGAAGCCAGTCCATCGGAAATATCTATCATGGCTGTAGGAACAACACCTTTTTCTTTCAATTTTTTCACCATGTCAGTACGGGCTTCCGGTTTTAGCTGTCTTTCCAGAATATACTCTTTTCCTCCCATTTCAGGCTGCATATCGGGGTTAGCCTGAAAAACCTTTTTTTCACGCTCCAGCAAAAGCAATCCAATGTAAGCGCCACCCAAGTCGCCGGTAACACACAGTATATCAGCTGGCTTTGCTCCTTTACGATAAGTAATTTTGTCTTTCTCCACCTCACCTATCACCGTTACGGAAATAAACAGTCCGTGCACGCTGCTGCTGGTATCGCCACCTACAAAATCAACATTATAAAGTTCACAAGCCTTTTTGATACCGGCATAAAATTCCTCCAGGGCTTCCAGCGTATATTTGGATGAGATGCCAAGTCCCACGACAATTTGATGCGGAACACCATTCATAGCGGCCATATCCGAAAAGTTAACAATGGCTGATTTATATCCCAAATGCATTAATGGGGTATAAGCCATGTCGAAGTGAACTCCTTCGATGAGCAAATCAGTGGATACGAGCGTATATTTTTCACCACCAGTATCAATAACGGCAGCATCGTCACCTATGCCGGCAATTGTAGATTTTTGTGTTAGTTTTATGTCTTTTGTAAGATGGTCAATCAGCCCGAATTCGCCCAGTTCGGCTATGCTGGTAAGTTTTTGTTCGTCCATAATGAAAATTTTTGCAAAAGTAACAAAACAGATGGTTGCAGGTTTGTGAAATAAAAGCTTTCTCCTGTTCATCATAAAGGATAAATTGTATTTTTGTTTTTTAAGTTGATTTCGCAAACAAAACCCAACAACAGCATGTACGAATATTTTAGCGGGAAATTAGTGGAGAAAAACCCAACCTATGTCATCATCGACAGTCATGGAATAGGTTACCTGATTAACATTTCACTCAATACTTTTGAGAAAATTAAAGATGCGGAATCCATAAAACTTTATGTTCATTTTGTGGTTCGTGAAGATGCACAGATTCTTTATGGTTTTGCCGATGAAACCGAACGATTTCTGTTCAGGGCACTGATTTCTGTTTCGGGAGTGGGCGCCAACACCGCCCGGCTGGTACTTTCGTCGCTAACAACGCAAGAGGCATATAATGCTATTTCGGAAGGTGATGCATCTATTTTGCAAAGCGTTAAAGGTATCGGTGCAAAAACAGCCCAGCGTATTGTGGTTGATTTAAAAGACAAACTGCAAAAACAGGAGTTCTTCCCCGATAAAGTTGGGATTTCCCACAATACAATGAAAAATGAAGCGTTATCAGGATTGTTAATCCTTGGTTTTAACAAAACTACTGCCTCAAAAGTACTGGATAGGGTCTTAAAACAGTCTGGTTTTGACAGTGTTGAGGCATTGATAAAAGAAGCTTTAAAAAACTTATAGATACAAAAGTGCCTTTACAGGCTCACGTTAGCTAAAAAAGATAAGTTGAGGGACAACGATTTTTACTTCTCGTGGAAACTATTTTTCGTGTTGGCTATTATGGCAGTTGCCATGCTGACAGAGAATTCTGTTTTTGCCCAAACGGCAGACAGCACTTTAACTGATACCCTTCACAATCAGCTGCTTTATCCATTCCGGGATGTTACCGGAAACCCATATCTCGACACCCTTAACCAAAGTCCGCTGTTTCTTAAAAATCCTGACAATATAAAACAGGAAATTATATACAACCCAAAAACCAATACCTATGAATTTGTTACCAAGATAGGTTATTTTGAATACCGTACGCCCACCACTCTGGATTTTGAGGACTATCAGAAACTGGAGATGAAAAAAGGAATTGAGAAATACTGGCAACAGAACGCACAAACAGCAGGAACGGACAAGGGGAAACGGCTTATTCCTAAACTTTATATTAAGGGAAAAGCCTTTGAGCAGATTTTTGGCAGCAACGCCATCGACATCCGTCCACAGGGATCTGCAGAAATCAGTTTTGGTGTACTCTCCAATTTCAGAGATGACCCATCGCTGGATGTGCGGCAGCGTCATACAACCAATTTCGATTTTAATGAGAAAATACAGATGAACATAACGGCCAAGATAGGGACAAAACTCACCTTTAAAGCCGCTTACAATACCGAGTCTTCCTTTAATTTTGAGAACCAGCTGAAATTAAAATACGAAGGAGGAAAAGATGACATTATCAAAAGTATCCAGGCGGGAAACGTGAGTATGCCGCTAAACTCTACCCTTATTACCGGAGCGCAAAGTTTGTTTGGCATTAAAACCAAGTTACAGTTTGGCAAGACATCCGTTACGGCTGTTTTCTCACAACAACAAAGCGAAACAAAAAATATCACCGTTCAAAATGGGGCTCAGCAAAACAGCTTTAAGCTAACACCACTGGATTATGAAGACAACCGGCATTTCTTTCTCAGCCAGTATTTCCGCGACCATTACGAAAAAGCGCTGAGTACTTTACCAATTATCACTTCTGATGTAAACATCACCAAAATAGAAGTATGGGTCACCAATATAGGCCCTGCAACAGAAGAGAATCGCAACATCATTGCCTTTACCGATCTGGCTGAAGGAAAACAAAAAGAGATTTACAACAAATACGTCCATCCCATACCCAACAGCGCCATTCCAACCAACAACTCCAACAACCTTATTCAGCGGATGGATACTACACAGTTGCGCAACATCAACACAGTATCCACTTATCTCACCGGTGACCCACTGGGCATTGGGAAAAACAACTATTTTGTTGCCGGTCAGGATTTTGTAAAACTCGAAAATGCCCGTCGGCTGAAACCTTCGGAATATACTGTTAACAAAAAGCTGGGATTCATATCCTTGAACACGGCGTTAAATAGGGACCAGGCACTTGCCGTTGCCGTTCAATACACTGTCATTGGACACGACAGTGTTTTTCAGATAGGAGAATTCTCAGACCAAGGCATCACCTCTCCTAAGAACCTGATTGTTAAGCTACTGAAAAGCAACACACTGAACACGCACATGCCCATGTGGAACCTGATGATGAAAAACGTCTATTCCATTGGTGCTTATCAGGTGCAGTCGCAGGGTTTCATCCTGAATATTCTCTATTCAGGTAACAACCAGGATGTCCCGACTGGTTATTTCACTGAAGGCCCTTCCAATGTGAAAGGAGTTCCCTTGATTCATGTGCTGGGGCTGGATAACTTAGATCAGCAATTGAACCCGATTCCCGGTGGAGATGGATTTTTCGATTTTATTGATGGTGCAGCAACACAGGGAGGAACGTTCCAGGCCAGCAACGGGCGTTTGTATTTTACTGTGCTGGAACCTTTCGGCGAATATATTCGCGATTCGGTTTTCCCCAACAATCCCAATCTGGCTAACAAGTATTCTTTTGATTCGTTATATACCCTTACTAAAACCGGCGCTGAGCAGTTTCCCGACAAGAACAAATACATTATTGAAGGCTATTACAAATCACAATCAGGTGCTGACATCAGCCTCAACGCTATGAACGTCCCTCCCGGCTCGGTGAAAGTCACCGCCGGAGGTGTGCCGCTTACGGAGAATGTAGATTATACTGTGGATTATACTTTGGGTCGCGTAACCATTCTGAACAAGGGAATCCTGAATTCGGGAACCCCAATTCATGTTTCACTGGAAAACAACTCCATGTTCAACTTGCAACAAAAGCGAATGATGGGGATTCATATTGACCACGAATTCAGCAAATACCTACATTTTGGCGGGACGATTTTAAATCTTCATGAACGACCGTTGACGCAAAAAGTAAATTACGGTGAAGACCCCATTTCCAACACCATTTGGGGCCTCGACATGGCTTACAGTAAAAATTCGCGATGGCTTTCTAAGATTTTTGCCAGCCTGCCGGGAACCAATCCCAATATTGCTTCCAAAATTAATTTTAATGCCGAAATGGCTCAGTTCTTACCCGGTCATTCCAAAACAGTGGGGAAATCCGGAACCAGCTATATCGATGATTTTGAAGGGGCCAAATCAACCATCGACCTTATGAATGTAAGCTCATGGTTTTTAGCCAGTACGCCGCAGGGACAACCCAACCTATTTCCGGAAGCATACTCTCCCAGTGGCCTTGACTATGGAAAAAACAGAGCTAAATTTGCCTGGTACGTGATTGACCCCACCATTTTTTACGATACGCGAGGCATCTATCGTCCGCCGAATATTTCAAAAGATGAGATTTCCAAAAACTCAACACGCCAGGTTCTGGAAACGGAAGTTTTCCCCAACAGAGATATTCCCAACGGAACCATCACCAATATTCCAGTACTGAACCTGGCATTTTATCCTTCGGAAAGAGGCCCGTATAACTACGATGTAAAGCCTACACCATACTCTGCCGGCATGCATTCCGATGGTAGTCTGGCACGCCCCGACACGCGCTGGGGAGGGGTTATGCGTAGCCTGGAGACAACTGACTTCCAAGCAGCTAATATCCAGTATGTCGAATTCTGGTTGATGGATCCGTTTACGGAAGACCCGAATAACAGCGGACAATTGTATATTGACTTGGGCGATGTGTCGGAAGACCTTTTACGCGATGGTCGGAAAAGTTACGAAAACGGACTTCCCTCTTCTGCAGTAGTCAAGGATGTGGATACTACCCTATGGGGACGTGTGCCCACAAAACAGGCTCTGGTAGAATCGTTTAGCAACATACCCGGATCACGAAAGTTTCAGGATGTTGGTTACGATGGACTGGGAGATAAGGCTGAGGATTCTTTTTTCAAAAACAACTTCCTGAAAATTATCAACGAGCGTTACGGCACCGGCTCCAAAGCCTATAAGAAAGCCGAGAAAGACCCTTCGGCAGACGATTATCACTTTTACCGCGGCACAGATTACGACAACAATCCAAAATACTCAAGTGTATCGGAACGATACCAAAATTACAACAATTCGGAAGGGAACTCTCCTACCAATGCTGAAAACCCGGAATCATACAATACCAGTGCTACCAATCTGCCCAACCAGGAAGACCTTAACCACGACAACACCCTTAGTGAGTCGGAACGCTATTTCCAGTACCGGATTAATCTTGACCCAACACAAATGAAGGTTGGAAAAAATTATATTACTGACATACACGAAGCCGGGAACATTCGCCTTCCTAATGGTAACGTGACCAGTGTGAAATGGTACCAGTTTAAAGTGCCAATACAGTTGCCTACCAAGGTAGTGGGAAATATCGACAACTTCCAGTCTATCCGCTTTATGCGCGTGTTCATGAAAGGCTTCTCCAAGCCGATTATATGCCGGTTTGCCACCTTTGGGCTGGTGAGAGGAGAATGGAGGAACTACATGCATTCTTTACTGGCTCAGGGGGAATATCTGCCTGGTGATGCTGGCAACAAAACCAAATTTGTTATTTCTACCGTCAACGTGGAGGAAAACTCCAACCGGACACCCATTCCTTATGTCATCCCTCCCGGTGTTAAAAGAGAAGTAAACTTTGGAACAACCAACTACGTAAGGCTCAACGAGCAATCGCTACAGTTTACCGTGGCCAATCTGAAAGACGGCGATGCGCGCGGCGCTTACAAGAACACAAGTTTCGACTTCCGGCAGTACAAAAAGATAAAGATGTATGTGCATGCGGAAAAGTTGCTGGCCAACGAAAACCTGAAAGATGGGGATCTGACGGTTTTCATTCGTATTGGGTCTGATTTTACGCAAAATTATTACGAATACGAAATGCCGCTGAAGTTTACTCCCTGGTACACATCCTCTGCCGACCCCAACGCCATCTGGCCTGAACAAAACCAGATGGTACTGGTACTGGATAAACTGGTTAAAGCAAAACAGGAACGTAACGTGGCCATGCGAGATCCCAACTCGGATGTCAACTTAAACACGCCATTTGTTACTTACGATGGCCAAAACAAAATTACCGTGGTGGGAAACCCTAGTTTCAGCGATGTGAAGGGAATTTTGATAGGCGTACGAAATCCCAAACAGAAAGGTACTAACCTGAACGATGACGGACAAAAGAAAGATGCCATCATTTGGGTAGACGAATTACGTCTTACAGATTTTAATAAAAAACCCGGGTGGGCCGGTACTGGAAGATTTGAAGCCAACCTTTCCGATTTTGGTCGCGTAATGGTCAATGGTGCTTACACTTCTGCCGGCTTTGGAAGTCTCGATCAAAAACTGAATGTCATATCACAGGACAACATTGTAAACTACACCATTGCTACAGATTTGGATCTCGGCAAGTTACTTCCCAAAAAGATTGGGCTGAAAATACCCGTCCATTTTGATTACGGAAAAAGTATTAACACACCCAAATACAATCCGTTAAATCCGGATACCAAGCTGAAAGACGACCTGAATACATTCGCGCTAAAGGCTCAACGCGATTCTTTAAAAGAGATGACCATTGACTACACGCGGCGTACGAACTTCAACATTATGAACTTGCGTAAAGAACGTACAATCACTGGGAAAAACAGAAATAGAAAACCACAGATTTACGATTTAGCAAACTTCAACTTTTCTTTTGCTTACTCACAAATTTATCATCGAAATATTGATATTGCTGCCGAGCGGCTGAAAACTTATCAGGGAGGGTTAGGCTATAATTATAGTACCAGGCCTAAGAATTTCAGACCCTTTGCCAAAAGCAAAAGTGTTTCGTCCCCGTGGTTAAGGTGGATTCGGGATTTCAATATTTATTTGTGGCCTAAAAGTTTCTCGTTCCGCTTTGGCATGGACAGGATATTCAACAACCGCCTGTATCGCGACAAAAGTTTTGGCGACATCATCACCAGGCCCACCTATAAACGCGATTGGAAATACAACAGGGATTACTCTTTCAAATATGACTTCTCGCGTTCGCTTTCACTGGATTACGTAGCTGGAGCCAAAGCATATATCCGTGAGCCACAGATATATCCGGATAAACGCACACGGGAATGGGCAGAGTATAAACGAGAGGTATGGGATCAAATTTTGAGTATGGGGACACTGCAAAATTTCAATCAGTCGATAAAAGTAACTTACCGGCTACCGTTTTCCAAACTCCCGCTAACAAACTGGCTTAACAGCTCGGCAAGCTATCAGGTACAATACAACTGGAACGCATCACCGGTTGCCATTCAGCAGCGGTTTGGAAATACGGTAGAAAATGCCAGAAATATTCAATTTAATGCCAGCGCCGATTTTAATACTTTGTACAATAAAATTCCCTACCTTAAGAAACTGAACCGACAAAACCGGAGAGGCAGACCACAGGTCAGGATGGGTTTTAGGCAACAAAACAAACCAACAACTAGAAAAGACAGTGCGAAGAGAAAAGGCCCGGGGATGGGCAAATCCATCAGGAATATGGCTTTACGCTTTTTGATGCTGGTGAAAAGGGTGAACTTTGTTTACCGGCGTTCCGATGGTATGCAACTTCCCGGATTTGTTCCGGTACCAGATGTCGTTGGCATCAATGTGAACAGCGGAGCTCCGGGCATGGGTTTCGTACTCGGCAGTCAAAAAGACATTCGCCGGAAAGCTGCCCAAAATGGATGGATTACCTACGACACTATCCTAAACCAGGCATACATCACCAAACTCACGGAGCATATGTCGTACAAAATCAATACCAATATCCTGAATTTTGTAAAAATTGACTTTGATGGTGACCGGGTTTTCTCAAAGAATTATACCTCTTATTATCGTTTCGACCCATCAGCCAACGACTTTGTGAATTATACGCCACAGGAAGCCGGTAATTTCAGCGTCTCCTACCCTTTTATTGCCACCTCTTTCGAGAAAAGCAATAAAGACAATTTCTCTGCAACTTTTGAACGGTTCAAAGCCAACCGGAAAGAGGTCGCCGAGCGACTCGCCAGGAACAACCCCGACTGGTCAGGGCAATATGTTTACGACAGTCTTGCCCGGGCCGACTTCCCACTGGGATATAGCCCAAACCAGCAACAGGTGATGTACTATTCGTTCCTGGCAGCCTACTCCGGAGAAAATGCGGGAAAGATTGGTATTTCCAACCCATTCCCAGGTTTTCCGCTGCCTAACTGGCGGATAACTTTTAGTGGTCTGACAAATATCAAAGCTATAAGTAATATTTTCAGAGGATTCAACATCAGCCATAGCTATCGCTCGTTGCTAAGTATTAATGCCTGGAAAACCAACGTGATTTACGACCCGGAGAATCCCGGTAAAACCTTCGACAACAGTAATAACTTCATTAACCAATACGACATAGGTATTGTGTCGTTCATAGAGCAATACAGCCCGTTGATTGGTATTGATTTTACCATGAAGAACAGCTTTGGAGGAAGACTTGAATACAAGAAATCACGAAATGTGGTTATGAGTTTTGTGAATAACCAGCTCACGGAAATTGACAGTAAGGAGATTGTGATAGGCTTGAGCTACCGGATAAAAGGACTGAAATTTTCAGTGGGGAATTTTATGGGTGGTAAAAGCAGAAAATATAATACAGACCTCAACCTGAAGCTGGATGTTGGTATTCGCGATAACAAAACTATCTTGCGGCGTATTGACGAAAGTACCAACCAGATTTCGGCAGGATCCAAACAGTTTACGCTCAATTTCTCGGCCGACTACAACCTCAGCCAAAGCTTGCAGTTCAGAGCCTATTTCAACATGAACAAAAATGCGCCTTACATCTCATCGCAGTTGGCCAATGCCACTACCAGCGGTGGCTTTACCCTGCGATTTAATCTGGCACAATAGTAAACATGATACAGTGGTTATCCCAAACCTAAAATAGTCCAAGTTCTTTTGTAGAAACCCTAAGTACAGTGCTTTATCGAATATCTATGTTTTTTTATCTTTATAGCAGAATATGGCAAGCATTAAACTCAAAATAATGAAGCAGGCTAACGGCCAGCAAAGAAACCTTTCATGGATTAAGGAAATTAAGCCTCTCATGGATTCAGCATCGATGCTCATTCCGTAGAAAACAAAAAACCATCTTTATTATAACACTATAAATCAATTAAATATAATGAAAAATGAAAAAATTTACGATTAGCTTTTCGCTGTTGTTGTATATGCTGTTTTCTTTTTCTCTCACAGCACAACAACTTGATTTATCTAAATTTAACGGATTAAAATTCCGGAATATAGGTCCGGCTGGTATGAGCGGTCGGGTAACGGCTATTGATGTCAACCAAAAAGATCCGCGCATCATGTTCGTAGGTACTGCATCAGGAGGCTTGTGGCGTTCCACCGACCGGGGAATTTCGTGGAAACCGGTTTTCGATAAACAAAAAGTCATGTCTATCGGATCCATCGCCATCGACCAGCACAATCCTGATATTATCTGGGTGGGCACAGGAGAGGGCGACCCGCGTAACAGTTTATCGTCCGGCTACGGACTTTACCGCTCGCTGGATGGTGGCGACACATGGAAGCTTATGGGGCTGGAAAAAACCCGGAATATCTACCGCATCATTGTCAGTCCCGACAACAGCAACGTGGTATATGTGGGCGCCATTGGTTCACCTTGGGGCGCCAGCATTCACAGGGGATTGTATCGTACAGAAGACGGAGGAAAAACCTGGAAGAAAATTCTTTATGTAAACAACCAAACCGGAGTAGCCGATATGGTAATGGATCCTTCTAATCCGAAGAAATTATTTGTAGCCATGTGGCAATACCGTCGCTGGCCCTGGTATTTCAAATCGGGAGGCCCCGGCTCAGGATTGTATGTTACTTACGATGGTGGTGACCATTTTACAAAAATAACAGCCAAAGATGGCTTACCCAAAGGGAACCTTGGCCGCATCGGCATTGCCGTTGCCGCCAGTAATCCAAAGGTGGTATATGCACTCGTGGAATCGAAAAAGAACGGCCTTTACCGTTCCGATGATGGAGGCAAAACATGGAAACTTCGTTCTACCAAAAATATCGGAGGCCGGCCATTCTATTTCTCAAATATTTATGTAAACCCAAAAAATGAAAATAATGTTTATACACTTTTTACCCGCGTAAACAGCAGTATCGATGGTGGCAAAACTTTCCATCGGCTTATTGGCCGCAACATTCATCCCGATCATCACTCATGGTGGATCTCTCCGGTGAACCCGAAGTTTATGATGGATGGCAATGATGGTGGGCTAGCCATTACTTACGACCAGGGAAAAACATGGCGTTATGTGCAAAATCTGCCCGTCGGACAGTTTTATCATGTCAACGTGGACAACGACCTGCCTTATCATGTGTATGGCGGAATGCAGGACAATGGCTCCTGGCGCGGACCTGGTTACGTGTGGGCACGCGGTGGCATTATCAATACATACTGGCAAAACCTCATGGGTGGCGATGGTTTCGATGTGGTTCCCGACCATTCCAACAACAACTATACCTATGCCATGTGGCAGAGAGGAAATATAGGCCGTGTAAACCTGAAAACTGGGTATTCCAAAGGTATTCGGCCGATACTTCCGGATGGAAAGTTCTTACGTTGTAACTGGAACACAGGCATTTCCGCTGATCCTTTTGACAAAAGCGGCCTATATTTTGGAGGCCAGTTCCTGTTTCACACAACCGACCACGGAAACAGCTGGGAAATCATTTCACCCGACCTGACCACCAACGACACAGCCAAACAAAAACAAGCGCAAAGTGGCGGCCTTACTTTCGATGCTACCGGTGCTGAAAATTATACCACCATTACAGCCATCGGCCCAAGTCCTGTAAAAAAAGGTGTTATCTGGGTTGGAACAGATGATGGGAATGTCCAGCTGACAAAAGATGACGGCAAACATTGGGAAAATATGGTAAAGAAGATGAAGGGGCTCCCTAGAGCAAGCTGGTCGGCTCAAGTTGATCCTTCATCCTATAACGCCGGAGAAGCTTTTGTGGTCATGAACAATTATCGCCAGCACGACTTCTCACCCTACCTCTACCATACGACCAACTATGGCAAAAGCTGGGAAAATATGGTAAGTAAGGATAAAATCTTCGGATACTGCTTATCTTTTGTTCAGGATCCGGTAGAGCCAAAGCTAATGTTTCTCGGTACAAGTAATGGCCTGTATGTCAGTATCGATGCTGGTAAAAGCTGGACACACTGGACAAAAAATTATCCGGCCGGCGTTCCCACCCGCGACATGGTTATCCAACCTCGTGAAGCAGATCTGGTGGTAGCAACTTTTGGTCGCTCCATTTTTATCCTGGACGATATACGTCCGCTGCGTGCGCTGGCAGCCAAAGGCCTCAAACTACTTGACGAGCCTATCCATGCCTTTACACCACCGGTGGCTTATGAAGTAAGCTGGAAAGGCGAACCCGGTATTTTTGCAGGTGGCGCAAGTTACTTCCACGGACAAAACAAACCCATGGGCGCACTGCTTACCTTCTCGGTAAAAACAACTGCTAAAAAGCCGGCATCAGCCAAAAATAAACACTCCGGGCAAATAAAACATCCGGTCAATGTGCACTCAAAACAAAAAACGCCTCCGACAAAAAAGGTAACCATCAAAGTAATCGATGAAAATGGTCAGATTGTCCGGATATTATCTGCCGTTCCAAAAACAGGCATCAACCGTATCAACTGGAGGCTTGACCGCAAAGGATATCGTTTCCCGGGAAGCCCAAAACCCAAAAAACATGCCAATGAAATCGGTGGTGGTGGTTATGTCATCCCTGGTACTTATAAGTTGGTATTTTCTTATCAGGGACATACTGATTCCACTATGCTGACGGTAAAATCGGATCCACGTCAACACTTTTCGGTAGAAACCATGAAAGCCAATTATGCACTGGTACAACCTGTACTGAAAAAATTACAATCACTTGCCGAAGCTGTTGACAGGTTAAGAGAAAGTAAACAAACTATGCAGAAAGTAAACAAACTGTTGCCCAAAAAGAAAGGGGAAAATTATGCTACGTTTAAAAAGCTGAGCAAAACTGCAGGCGACTCCATTAAAGCCATTCACAGTGCTATTTTCCCACCAAAAAATGTACAGGGAATATACAGCAACCCCAAATTGGTTATGTCGAGACTGCGGAATGCTTACGGAATTATCTTTGAAAGAGAACCGCTGAACACAACCCAAAAGCTGGCCATTAAACAGTCGAAACAGATCATTGATAACACGTTGCAACGCATTGATAACTTTTACAAAAGTCAATGGGCAGCTTATAAAAAAGCAGCGGAAAATATGAATCTTTCACCTTTTAATAAAGAAGAAAAGAAGTTCGCGCATTAGAGGTAAGCGACTTGGAAAGTTGAACAGTGCAGTGTTTGGGTCATACAATTGTATTATCCAAACACTCTTTTTTTATCCGGATACCTGCTCACGCTTTCAGTTCCAGCAACGTAATTTCGGGAAGAATCCCAATACGGCCAGGATAGCCGATGGAACCCAGACCCCGGTTGACATAAATCTGTCTTCCAGAGGCTTTGTCGGTGTACAATCCAGCCCATTCTTTGTACATGTACTGTGCCGGGCTCCATTTAAAATCTTTGGATTCGATGCCAAACTGAAAGCCATGGGTATGACCGGAAAGGGTAAGATCCATATCGTAGTTTTCAGGAAGAACCACGTAGTTCCAATGCGAAGGATCGTGTGTCATGAGCAATTTAAACAACTTTGGATCCAGCCCAAGGGTTGCTTTTTTCAGATCACCTCTTCTCGGAAAACGGAGATGAGCACCCCAGTTTTCCGAACCAACCAATGCAATCTGCTGATTACCGCGAACCAGCTTCACGTGGCGGTTATTGAGTAACTTCCAGCCAAGGCGTTTATAAAACGCATACAATTGATTCATATTTTGCTGTTTGGCAGCCTTGCTCGGCCAGCTAACGTAGTTGCCGTAATCATGGTTTCCCAGCGTAACATAAACACCCATGGGAGCTTTTATGAGTTCAAGGGTTTTCTCAAACCGGAATGCCTCCTTGGTAGTGAAGTTTACCAGATCTCCCGTAAACAATATCAAATCCGGTTTAAGTCCGATAATTTTTTTTATTGCTTCTTCTAATGGTTTGGTGGATGTCCAGGTACCCAAATGCAGGTCAGAAATCTGTACAATACGCAGACCATCAAAATTCTTCGGAAGACGGTCAAAATGAAGTTTTTCATGTGTGATATTAAACTCGTAAACCCACTTGAACATGCCGGTAAGCATAGTTCCCAATACCAAGCCTCCCGTAAGGTAACCCATGTACTGCAAAAACTTACTCCGGCTGATACCTTCTTCCTTCTTGATGATATCTTTTCGTCGGGATTTGTTGAAAACAACCGGTACTTTTTGAACCACACGCCACAAATCGGCAATAAGCAAAAAAAACAACGGAAACATTTTAGCAGTATAGAAAACCAGAATAAACCCCACCCAATATGTTCGGAAAACATCATTCCAATCCTGAATCGGGCGAAAGATGCTACCCGCAATCAGCACAGCCACCATCATCAGCGGCAACCAAAAGAGAAATGTCACGAGGTATTTGTGCCAGAATTTATAGCTGAAAATAGTTTTTCGCAAGGCAGACCACAAGTAAAGGTCGGCAAAAAAGAGAACAATTATCAGAGAATACTGCTTTTTGTAAAGCGGAAGCTGATGTGCCAGGATAAAATAACCGGCAATAATCAGCAACAGGCCGGCAAGCGGAGCTATTTTAGATTTTAAGTGTTTGATAGTGCAAAATTTTAGTTGTTTTAAGCATTGTGTTTGCGAATATAGTTGACCAGCCCGTGTGCCTGAAAAATACCCATGAGCTTTTCAGGAAGTGGGGCAAAAGTAAAACCCTGATCGTTAATTTTCACCTCGCCGGTTTTAAAATCGATGGAGACAATATCGCCCTGGCGGTAAGCATCCACTGCTTCGGGAAGCAAAATAATCGGCAGTCCCTGGTTCACCGACGAACGGTAAAAAATCCGGTTGACCGATTTACAAATTACTGCCTGCACGCCGGCATAAGACAGCCCTACGGCAGGATGCTCCCGTGAGCTGCCACAACCAAAGTTGGCACCGGCAACGATAATGTCACCCTTTTGAACCCGGTCGGTGAAATGCTGGTCGAAACCTTTGAAAAGGTACGGCATAATTTTCTCCGGCTCCGAACTCAATACACTGTATGTCAGATTTCCGGCAAACATCTGGTCGGTATTCAAATCATTCACTTCCTTGTAATTCCAAACGCCGTTGATCCGCCGGTCGTCGTCTTCGGCAATGGTTACCGTATTTGTTTGTGGAATAGAATACGGGAATTTATCCTCTGCTTTAATTCCTCTTGGGTCAGTTATTTCCCCGGCAAGCGCTGAGTAAGCCACTGTAGCCGGCGAGGCAAGATAAATAGAAGCTTCTTTGTTGCCCATACGACCTTTGAAATTGCGGTTGGCTGTAGAGATTACATTATAGCCATCGGCAGGAATCCCCTGCCCTGTACCGAGACACGGACCACAGGAAGCAGACAAAACATTGGCACCGGCATTTAGAAAAATCTCAATCAGGCCCTCTTTCATGGCCTGCATGTAAATCTTCTGCGAAGCCGGTACAATGACCATTTGAAAACCCTCAGGAAGTTTTTTCCCTTTCATAATTTTTGCAGCAATCTGCAAATCTTCCAGCCGTCCATTGGTGCAGGTACCAATCATGGCTTCCTGCAGTTTGGTGCCACACACTTCGGCAACCGCTTTCACATTGTCCACTTGATGCGGCGCAGCTACCACCGGGAAAATTTCCGAAAGGTCAATTTCAATTTCTTTAGTATAAACGGCATCTTCGTCAGCCCAAACACCTTCGCCATCATAACTGTTACCCAAATAGGATTTTAACACACCATCCAAGGGGAAAACAGTATTTTTAGCGCCCATTTCCGAAGCAAGGTTTGCCAGCGTCATGCGTTGCGAAACGGTCAGGTTTTTCACCCCATCGCCATGGTACTCGATGGACATATAGTCAGCACCACGCGCACCAATCATACCGATAATCCACAGTGAAATATCTTTGGCATAAACGCCCGGTTGTAATTTCCCGTACAGTGTAATTTTCAACGATTCCGGGACACGAAACCAGGTTTCGCCCTGATGCCAGAGTCCGGCAGCTTCCGTCCGGTCGATGCCGGCAGCAAAAGCGTTGAAAGCCCCAGCCGTACAGGTGTGGCTGTCGCTGCCAACAATCACCATGCCCGGTTTGGCATAACCGGCCATGATTTGATGGCAGATACCTTTGCCCGCATCATGAAATTTGGTAATTCCCTGTTCATGAACAATATCACGGATTTTCTGGTACTGGTTAGCCAGCTTAGCTGTTGTGGGCGGAGCATTGTGATCCAAAACAATGAGTAGTTGTTCGGGGTATTTTATTTTCTCCCCATTCATCTTTCGGAAAGTGTTAAAAATGGAGGCCGTGTTATCGTGCGACAGGATAATATCCGGTCTTTTAAAAACAATGCTTCCGCTTTCGGCGCCTAATATCTTTTCTGCAAATGTCTTTCCAGCCATGGCTTGTGGTTTTGCGTACTTCTTAGTAACGTGATAATTAAAGCAGTAATTAACCAACTTTTTTAATTTTGGCTGCAAAGGTACGAGTATTTAAAATACATGGTTTTACCTCATCGAAGAAACTGTTTTTATTTTTTCCATCCGGACGCTTATCCTCACTTTTTTCCCAAGACGAGGCTGATGCAACACGGACGAAATAGGCTGCACATCTATTTTGGTACAAAAAAAAATCAGAAAATCGCCTTCTTTTTTACGAATTTTTTTAATTTTACAGTAACAAAAGAATTAAACCTTTTATACCTGTTTAAACCGCGTATTTTCATGGCTAATTTGAAGAGTATTTCTGGTTTCCGGAAAAAATTTGTACAACAAGGAGATTGATACTATCCGCTCTGTTCAGATAATAATCAGAGTGTACTTTATTGGAATAAAACAAGTTGATATTTATATACAAAAAATTTATTACTAACAATTTAAAATTAATTATTATGAAATCAAAGTTTATTTTTGTTATGGCTTTACTGGTATTGGTATTGTCATTTTCTTTTGCTAAGGCACAGGATTCATTGCGTATAAAATTTTATTCTACCCCTGCATATAAACAGGTTGCCGGAGATAAATCGTTTGAAGTAAATTTTAACCCGGGAGGGATTTTTGGTTCAAATCAGGGAGGCCAGTTTAATTTGTTTAACGGGGGCATCAGATACAGAACTTTTGTCACTGCTAAAAAAGCCTATCGAATAGGCGTAAACATATCCTATTATAACCACCTTGATATTCTTCAACACAGCAATCCTGCATATAACCTTTTGGAATTGAAAAGTAAGTACACCTCTTTTTCCATCTTGTTAAC
>VAPM010063296.1_pt1 | contig 42614 bp, 32 predicted proteins | sample 3395091 | NCBI WGS metagenome assembly VAPM01 (sample SAMN08290445, study PRJNA428436) | hydrothermal vent metagenome | isolation source: Deep-sea hydrothermal vent chimney 3 | place: Pacific Ocean: Juan De Fuca Ridge
GGTATCCCGATGGTGCATACGATTGGCTCAAAAGGAAGAGGCATCGGTAAACTTTTTAACAAATTGATTGAAGTTTACGAAGAAAAAGAGCCTACCGTACGACATATCCATATCAACTACGGACATCTCATCGAGAATGCTATCCGGGAATTGCAGGTTCTCATCAACAAATCAGGCAATGAGGCACTAACAGCTAAAATTTCTCCCCGTTATTTATCGCTGAAACTTTTGGAACGCGACGCTCAGGAGATCATAAGGGTAAAGAAATTCTGTGTTAATGCTGACAAAATTCTCGCCTTTGCTGAGGAGCTGTCCAGAGATATTGAGAAACAGCGAAATGAAACTATGGAGACCATCATTACCGATGCCAAATACGGTTTCATTGAAGGCGCTCTGCGCGAAACACTAAAGCCTGCTAAAGAGAAAGACAAAATCACCATAAGCCGGATTATTGACACAGTGGTTACCGGAAAATTACTGAGTTATCCCATTTTTCTATTTGCCATGTGGCTAACTTTTCAGGCTACCTTTTATATCGGCGACTACCCCATGCAATGGATTCAAATGGGAGTTAACTGGCTGGGGGAGATTTTCACACGGATTCTTCCTCCCAATGCTTTTCGCGACATGATCGTGGATGGTATCATTGGTGGTGTGGGCGGCGTCATCATCTTTTTGCCCAATATTCTCATCCTGTTCTTCTTTATCACACTCATGGAGGCTTCCGGATACATGGCACGGGTGGCCTTTATTGTGGATAAGCTTATGCACAAAATCGGACTTCACGGCAAATCGTTTGTGCCCATGCTCATGGGATTTGGATGTAATGTACCGGCTATCATGGCCACACGAACCATTGAAAACAAAAACGACCGGCTGGTTACCATGCTCATCATTCCGTTCATGTCGTGCAGCGCCCGTTATCCTGTTTATATTCTAATTATCGGTGCTTTCTTTGCTTCCTACCAAGGAACTCTTCTGTTTGGGATTTACCTTTTCGGCATTTTTCTAGCCGGTATTATGGCATGGGTTTTCAAGAAAACCATTTTCAAAGCCAGCACCATACCCTTTGTCATGGAGCTCCCACCCTACCGGATGCCGCGGATGGCATCAGTTTTAAAACAAACATGGTTTAAAGGTGAAATGTACCTAAAAAAGATGGGGACGATTATCCTGCTGGCATCCATCCTTATTTGGGCAATGGGCTATTTCCCACTGGGGAAGAAATATGAGGTAGCCTTTAATAACAAGGTAGAGCAGATTAATAAACAGGCCTCCATCAAACTGAAACAAGGCAATTTATCGCTAGTACAAGTCAAAACCTTAGAAGCCTCAAGAGAGAGAGAAATCAAAATTCTGAAGGATGAGCTTTCCATGAAAAAACAGGAAAACTCCATCATTGGCCGTATTGGCCATTTCATTGAACCGGCCATCCGCCCGTTAGGTTTCGACTGGAAAATGGGGGTTAGCCTCATAGCTGGGGGCGCCGCCAAAGAGGTTGTTGTATCAACTATGGGCGTTCTATATCCGCCCTCCTCGGGGAAATTCGGGAAAGAGGGCCTTGGGCAACGCTTACGTGAGCAAGTCTATTCCAGCGGTCCACACAAAGGCCAAAAAGTGTTTACCCCACTGGCGGCCCTGGCTTTCCTGCTGTTTATCCTGATTTATTTCCCTTGCATTGCTGTGGTAGCCGCTATCAAAAACGAAACCGGCCAGTGGAAATGGTCACTTTTCCTGGCCGCTTACACCACCACGCTGGCCTGGATTGTAGCCTTTATTGTTTTCCAGGGAGGGAGTCTAATGGGATTTTAGATGTGAGATGCTTGCTGTGGGGCGTGAGAATTGTTGATGTGGAAGCTGGATACCTTTGCCTGAATACGCTCATCTTGATGTTAACAGCTTCTATACCGGATAGATCCACAGCCTCAGGATCAGCCGTTTATACCGGCTGTTTAAATCCTCATGTTTAAAGAGTTTAAGCAAGATTACAGCACTCCGAACAGATAATTGCAAAGATAATTGCACATCTATCCGGGAAAAAGAATATTTTTCTATTTTTGAAAAGAATTTAAATCCCACACCATGGAAATGATTGACAAAAAGCAGTTTTTAGAAAATTTTCAATATTTTGATAACGAAGTTGTACTGGAAATTATCAATATTTTTATCGACGAATACCCGGAGCGCATGGAATCTCTACAAAAAAATATCGATGAAAAGGATTTTGACCAGCTCAAATTCAATGCACACAGTCTGAAAGGTGTAGTGGCAAACTTTGTGGCTCCTGAAGTGCAGGAACTTGCAAAGCAACTGGAAATTAAAGGTACCAACCAAGACCTGACAAACGTGGAGGCACTCTTCAAAGAGTTGAAAGAAAAAACCAGATCAGTCATTGAAGAACTGAACGTGTTGAAGGATAATTTTAAATAACCGGCAGGATTCTTCATCTGCCCAGTCCTTCAACGATGTGCCTGCATTTATAAATTTTACTAAACACCTGAGCTCGACATAAGTGTTTTCAGGTTTAACTCTTCCGGCTTGGAATCTTTAATCTCCAAAACTCTTTCCCCATCGGCATTAAATGTATTTCAACTCACGTAAAGAGTCTTCCACCAGTTGGTAACTGCGAGTGATATCATGGTCGAGGCCAACGGAGAAACGAACCAATCCGGCCGAAAGTCCCATCTCTTTTTGCAAATCTTCAGGAACTTCAGAGGAGGTGCTTTTTCCCGAATTGGAGAATAGGGTTTTAAAATATCCAAGGCTGACAGCGTGATACCCCACCCCTTTTTCCTGCATCAATTCCATAAACGGGGCAGCCCTTTCGGCAGTCTCCAGGTCAATGGCAATGATGCCACCATAACCAAAGTCTGCGTTCATAAGCTTGTTCATAAGCTCGTGCTGAGGATGGTCGGGCAAACCGGGATAGAGAAGTTTCAAGCCTATTTCCTTGAATTTCTTTGCCATATACATTGCATTCTCGCTGTGTTTTTGCATACGAATATGCAATGTAGCCATATTTTTTAAAATACTGGAGGAGCGCATAGGATCCAGAACAGGGCCCAGCAACATGGCTGTTCCATCATTCACGCTGCTAATGGCATCTATAAACTCCTCCGAAGCGCAGATAGCACCCGCCACAGCATCATTTTTACCATTGATAAATTTTGTCATGCTATACACCACGATATCTGCGCCCATTTGAATGGGTGAGAATATCATAGGAGTAAAAGTGTTGTCAACCACCAATTTAATACCGTGCTTACGGGTAATTTTTGCCAGTTCCGGAATATCCGAAATCTGCAACATGGGGTTGGTCATCGATTCTGTATAGATGACTTTGGTATTGGGGCGGATAGCCTTTTTTACACTTTCCAGATCCGTGATATTTACAAAGGTAACATCAATCTTAAATTTTTTCAGATAGTTGGCCAGAAAAGCATAAGTGCCGCCATAAGTTGTCACACTGGTGACAATATGGTCGCCCGTATTGCATAGTTGCAACAGCGTTGTTGTGATAGCCGCCATTCCGGAGCCTGTTACCCACGCCAGTTCACTGCCTTCCATGGCAGCCAGCACTTCGGAGAGATACCTGTTGGTAGGATTCCAGTGGCGCGAGTATAGGAAACAACCTTCTCCCACACCGTGGAACGTTTTAATCATTTCCTCTTCGGTCATAAAAGTGAAAGTTGCGGAATCGGTAATAGATGGATTAACACCACCGAACTCGCCGAACTGTTCCAGCTTTTGGATGGCTGTTGCCGGGTCAAAATGCTTTTTCATTTTTTAATTTTTTTCAGGTTATATTTTTTGCAAATTTAAGTATTGATAATTTATTCTGCAATATTTTCTATGTTTGTACTCATTTTTTAAATAAAACTTATAATTTTGCAGTAATTAGCGTGATTAACTATTGATTTTATATTATTAAAGAAAGACCTGTGGCACAACATTATCAAATTGATAGTCTGGACAAACAGATTTTGGAGTTTCTTAGCACTGATGCCCGCACTTCCTTTCTGGAAGTTGCCCGACAATGTCATGTTTCGGGGGCACTTATTCATCAACGAGTAGAAAAAATGCAAGATGCAGGTGTCGTTTCCGGCTCACAGTTTTGCATCGAGCCCAAAGGGGTGGGTTACAACACCACAGCTTTTGTGGGTATCCAGGTGAACCTCATCAACACCCGGACACATGAGGAAGTATTTGAAAAAATATCGCTAATCCGCGAAGTGGTCGAGTGCCATCACACCACCGGAAAATATTCCCTGTTTCTGAAAATATATTCTCATGATAATGAGCACCTGAAAAAAATTTTGGTTGAGAACATTCAGTCTATTCTCGAAGTAACGGCCACAGAAACATTCATTTCTCTGGAGGAAGGCTTCAGGCGACAGCTTCCTGCCGGCTGATAAATAACCGGTTCATTCCAGTGTCTGATACGGGATAAGTAGTCAACCCAGGGCAATAAATGAGAAAAACAGACGTTTCCTTCTTTTAGTCCGGAGGGCCTAATTTCTCGTTACTTTTTTTTGTAATTTGGCGCACTAAAAATTCTCATATGAAATTTACGGCAGAGCAAATTGCGGCAGCTTTAAACGGCGTTGTAGAAGGAAATCCAAAAGCTGAAGTTTCCACTTTATCGAAGATTGAAGAGGGTAAACCGGGTAGTCTGAGTTTTCTGGCCAATCCTGTTTACACAAAATATATTTACACAACAGAGGCCGACATCGTTATTGTAAATGAGGACTTTAAACCTGAGAAGCCGGTAATACTCACACTTATAAGAGTAAAAGATGCTTATTCTGCTTTTACAAGCTTGCTGGAAATGGTTCAGCAGGCAAAGAATAATAAGACTGGAATTTCGGAGAAAGCCAGTATTGCCGTTTCTGCAAAGCTAGGTCAAAATGTCTATATCGGCGATTTTGTGGTTATCGGGAAAAACACGATGATTGGTGACAACACAAAAGTTTATGCCAATTCATGCTTAGGCGACAACTGTAAAATTGGTAACGACACCACGCTTTATTATGGGGTAAAGGTTTATGATGAATGCCTCATCGGCGACAACTGCACGCTTCATGCCGGGGTTACCATTGGCGCGGATGGTTTTGGGTTTGCACCACAAAATGCCGGTGATTTCAAAAAGATTCCACAAATTGGAAATGTCATCATTGAAGACAATGTTGAGATTGGCACCAATACCACCATCGACCGGGCGACACTGGGATCCACCATTATAAGAAGAGGAGTTAAGCTGGATAATCTTATTCAGGTTGCTCACAACGTAGAAATTGGCGAGAACACAGTGATAGCCGCCCAGTCAGGCATTGCAGGCTCCACAAAAATTGGGAAGAATTGTATGTTTGGAGGGCAGGTGGGTATTATAGGCCATATTACTATTGCCGATGGTGTAAAGGTGCAGGCACAGTCAGGAATTGGAAAAAGTATTAAAAAACCGGGGAGTGCATGGGAAGGTTCTCCCGCCTTTCATCTGCCTGATTTTTTACGTTCTTACGTGAATTTTAAGAATTTTAATCGTATTACCGACCGTATCGTCAAGCTTGAGCAACGCATGAAGGAGAAGGATTAAGGCACAATAATCTCCATATTGTCAGCCTATACTCTTTTGGCTTGTTCATCTTTACAAGAAAAAAGCCGGAGCAAATAAAAAAAATACTAATTTTGCACGAAATTATTTAACAATAACATAACTTAGTTTTAATGACTGAAAGGCAAACAACCCTGGAAATCCCTGTTTCCATAAAGGGGCAGGGTCTTCATACAGGGACAATGGGAACGATGGTTTTTTACCCTGCTCCCGCAAATCACGGAATTAAATTTAAAAGAATCGATTTGGAAGGCCAGCCCGTAATTGATGCACTCATTGAAAATGTTATCAGCACCGACCGCGGAACTTGTATTGGTATTAATGGAGCCAAAGTTTATACCATCGAACATGTGATGGCTGCTCTCAGAGGTATGAATGTGGATAACGTACTGGTAGAAATTGATATGGAAGAGATCCCCATCAAGGATGGTTCGGCCAGATCTTTTGTAGAAGCAATTGAAAAGGCCGGTATAAGAGAACTAGATGCCGAACGAGAATACATTGAAATAAAAGAGAATATCAGCTTGGAGATTCCGGAGAAAAAGACCAGAATTGAAATCCGCCCTTCCAAGCGTTTTTCATTGAATGTAACCATCGACTTTGAATCCAGGGTACTGGGAGAACAAACCGCTATCATGGACGACATTCGGGAATTTCCGGTGAAAATATCTCCCTGCCGTACTTTTGTTTTTCTTCACGAACTGGAATTCCTGTTGAAAAATAATCTAATCAAAGGTGGCGATCTGAACAATGCCATTGTTTTTGTCAACCATCAGTTACCACAGGAAGAGATGAACTATCTCGCCGACCTCTTCAACAAACCACGGGTAAAAGTAAATGGTAACGGAATCCTCAACAATTTGTCGCTTTACTTTGACAATGAACCAGCCCGACACAAATTGCTTGATATGATTGGCGACTTATTCCTGCTGGGAAAGCCCATCAAAGGACATATTACAGCCTATCGCCCTGGCCATCACGCTAATACCGAGTTTGCCAGAATTATATCAGATAAAATTAGCGTCTTAGCCAATGATTAAAGAACCGCCTTTCGATATTTATGCAGAACCGGTATATGACATCAACCGGATAAAAAAGATACTCCCACACCGCGCACCATTTTTACTGGTAGATAAGATTCTGGAAATCTCGGAACACCATATTGTAGGCCTCAAGAACGTTACCATGAACGAACCTTTTTTTATGGGACACTTTCCTAATGAGCCGATTATGCCCGGGGTACTCCAAATAGAAGCCATGGCACAGACAGGAGGTATCTTTGTCCTACACGGCATCTCAGACCCCGAAAAATATTCGACCTACTTTTTGAAAATAAATAATGTTCGTTTCCGTTACAAAGTAACTCCCGGCGATACGCTTATTTTTTCGCTGGAGCTTGCAGCACCGATAAAAAGAGGCATCTGTGATATGCGAGGAAAAGTTTTTGTCGGCAACAAGCTTGTTATGCAAGGCGATTTGATTGCTCAGATCGTTAAAAACAAATAAGAGATGAATCAACCGTTAGCCTACGTACATCCTCAGGCAAAAATAGCTCCTAATGTAGTTATTGAACCTTTTGTGAATATTGAGAAAAATGTGGAAATAGGGGAAGGCACATGGATTGGCTCCAATGTTACCATTATGGAAGGTGCCCGTATCGGAAAGAACTGTAAAGTATTTCCCGGAGCAGTTATTGCAGCTATTCCTCAGGATTTAAAATTTTCAGGCGAGGAGACATTAGTCAAAATTGGCGATAATGTGGTTATCAGGGAATTTGTAACCATCAACAGAGGCACCAAAGCCAACTGGGAAACAGTGGTTGGAAACAACTGTCTGTTAATGGCGTATGTTCATATTGCACACGATTGTATTCTGGGCAACAGTGCTATTCTGGCCAACGCCTGTAACCTGGCGGGGCACATAGAAATTGACGACTTTGCCATTATTGGTGGCATGTCAGCTATTCATCAATTTGTACACATTGGGAAATACAGCATGGTGGGTGGAGGCAGCATGGTAAGCAAAGATGTTCCCCCGTTTACCAAAGCAGGTAGGAATCCCATTTCTTTTGTAGGTGTAAACTCAATAGGACTCAGACGCAGAGGATATTCCAATAAACAGATTAACTTCATCCACGACGTTTACCGTAACCTCTATCTAAGAGGCCGTAATATCTCTCAGGCCACAGATTATATTGAGGCCAATATGCCCATCAATAAAGACAGGGATGAGATACTCAGTTTCATCAGTAATTCCCAGCGGGGTATCATGCGGGGATACCGCCGGATAAAAGACTAATTTTAAAATACAGAAAAAGATATTATGGCAACAACAGCAGATTTCAGAAACGGCTTGTGCATTGAATTTAACGGAGACCTATGGACTATTGTTGAGTTTCAGCATGTTAAGCCGGGAAAAGGCCCGGCATTCGTCCGTACCAAATTAAAAAATGTAAAAACAGGACGCGTTTTGCCTAACACTTTTACCTCCGGGGTAAAAATCAACGTACAGCGTATCGAAAAGAGAAACTACCAATATCTCTATAACGATGGCGACCAGTTTCATTTTATGAATACCGAAGATTACGAACAAACATTTCTGGACAAGGCAATGATTCCTGCTCCCGACCTGTTAAAAGAAGGAGAATTGGTAACCATAGCATTTCATACGGAAACGGACTCCCCTATTGCCTGCGAAATTCCTACTTATGTTGCTCTTGAAGTGGCTTACACCGAGCCGGGAGAACGGGGAAATACAGCTACCAATACTTTTAAAGATGCTAAAATGGAAACAGGTGCTATCGTTAAGGTGCCGCTTTTTATCAATATTGGCGACAAAATAAAAGTGGATACCCGTAGTTATGAATATTCGGAACGTGTCAAAGGATAAATCCTTACCCATTTAATAAAGAAACCGGAGCCAAGATGTTCCGGTTTTTTTTCATACCTTTAACTTTTTGCGGGAGTGATACACATCAATGGCAACCAGAATAGCCAGAAAGCCCCATACCGGTACCGAGAGTTTGTCCGTATCCAGAAAGTTATTCAAAAAACCATGTGCAAAGTAGGTGACTAGTCCCAATGTTATTGCCAGGCTCATAACCCTGACTTCCTTATCTTCTGCACGATGATAAAGCATCAACCCCAAATAAACGGCATAACCGAAAAGAGCCAAAACGGAGAGTAAGCCCAAAGCCCCCTCTTCCGATAGCGGCCCCAGATATTCGCTGTGAGCTGTTCCACGGTCACCGAAATTGGTGGAGATTACCGTACGCTCGCTGGCAAGCTGAAAAGGTGCATAAACAAACTGATAGGTACCAGGCCCCCACCCTAGCCATGGGCGTTGTTTAAACATACGGAACGCCGAAGCCCAACGGTTGAGACGCTCCAGATTGGATGCATCCGAAGAGACGTTAGTCATTGATTGAAGATGCTGCTCCATGTTGGTGGAAGAATTCTGTCGGTTTTTTTCCATACGGTCCATTATGGGTTGATAAAACACAAAACCCATTGCCACGAGCACAACAGTCCCCACCATCACCCAACGGAAATGAATACGAAGCAAAACCAGCAGCAATACAATACCTGCTACGCCAATACCCAACCAGGCTGCCCGCGTGTACGAAAAAATAACAGCAACTATGTACAAGGCAAGAAACGGCAAGGTTAGCAACTTTTTGTAAAATGAGAGCCCCGGATAAAAAAGATAACCCGCCAGAACAGGCAGATACAATGCCAGTGCGGCACCATAAGCAGTATGGTCGTTATAAAAAGGTGACATTACCCAGTGTCCCGATTCTTCATCGAAACCATGGGCAGCGTGGCGTATAAGGGTGTAAACGATAACGCCACTGAGCGCCACAATGTATAGCCACAAAAACCGATGGATATTTTTTTTGTTCCGAAACATGGGAATAGCTACAAAATAAAACGGAACCACAAACCAAACCCGTGACAAAAGATGTTTAAAAGATACCAGTGGCAAATGGCTTGTAATAGAGGTTACCAACATCCATAGAAGGCTAAAATATATTAGGTAGGACAACGGATGCCGGGCAACACGACGGTTATAGTTTCGCTCCATAAGCAGGTTTCCCAAAAAAACAATCACCACACCAAACATCAACGGTTCGGTGGGTATTGACAACGTTGCACCAATACGAGGATCCTGAAAATTTATGGCGAGAGGCGTGAAAAAAGTAATAAAAAGAAGAACCTTATCAAGCGAGACTACATAATAGTAAGCGACAATAAGTACCAATGGTAAAACAAAAAACCACAAGGTTTCTTTTTTTAACATAAAATGAAAACTCGCACTTAAAAACAAAGCGACAAGCAGGTATAGGACTATAATATTCTTCGTTTTAGCCGAAAAATGCATGGCCTGAAATTAATTTTCTGTGCTATTCTTTCTTTCCAAAAAAGAGATCACAATTAGTGAGAGTGTAAAGACAGACAGAACAGATACGAACACAATCAACCAGCGTACCGGATAAGTTTTCTTGTCAGACACAAAGGGATAGGTAACAACATTAGTATAAGTAACATTGGAAATGACATGCCTGTATTCGACCTCGTAGCTCAGTTTTACCTGAACATAAGCGGCAGCTTCTTTCTTAAGCATTTTGACAAGCTGTACCAACTCACCACCATATTTCCCCATATTTTGTGCCAGTCTTTTCGCCTCTTTAGTGTTTACTACCTCTGGGCTCCCCTCAATATTATGCAGATAGGCCATCATGATCTGTTGTGACTGGTAATCATACTCAAAAATACCCTTTTGTGTTCCCAACTCTCTCAAACGATTTTTTAGCGAATCCATAGCAGCCCGCTCACGACTTAACTGACCGGCATAGGCATTAACCAGTTCTCCAAATTTTTCTTTTTGCATGTGCCGTACTTTTTCATTGTAAAAATGTAACACAGCATTAACCATAAGCATGGCCGTATCCGGATTTCTATCTAGTACTTCAACCTCCACAGCTTCGTAGCTGGTTTTGCTAATATTGACATTTTCGCCATAGCGCCTCAGGAGTTCCGTTCTGGCATATTTATAGTTCGCATCAATCTCATAATGATTTAGCAAATCAAATTTATTAATAACACTATCAGTAATGTCCTGAGAATTAAATATTTGTATCATCTGCTCTGTCGTACTCTCTTTGGAATAGGCTTTAATATTATAGGGATAAACAACAGCATACGATTTATAAAGTGGAGTCATAAACCGAGGTCCTGAAAGAAGAGTTGCCAGACCAGCAGTAACCATAACAATAACAAGGAGATGATATTTCCACTTCATTAAAAGTTTCAAGCTCGCTCTGCTATCAAATTTATATTCCATGTTCCACAATTTTTAGTAATGATTTTTCTGAAGTCAATTTGTTTGTTCTCACATAATTGATATTACTACCATAAGAAACTTTGATAAAAACAATATATTACCTGAAAGAGCAGTTGTTTCTATTTTCCTTTTTCACAACTATTTATGCTCATTTCAAAAATCAAAAATATAAAAATAAACGGGGTAACGGAAAGAAAAAAAAATTGTTTCACGTAAAAGTGTATAAGGACGCTCTTAATTACTTTCGTTGCCTTTACTCGTGAGGATGGAAATAAACTGCCTGACATCCAGTGTTTTTATCACAATACCAAGAAGCAACCCAAGGCCCGTAAGTAATACAAACCGAACCTCCCACGAGCCAATGTGGAGTTGCTGCAAAATAGAGGCCATTAGGAATGTACCGGCAAATAACAAAAGTAGCCGAAACCACATACCAAACCGATTTTTCAGATGTAAGACCGCGAAGGCAAAAACTACTTGTAGTAACGCCGTAAACAGCTGAGTTGCCAGCGTAGCCACAGCAGAACCCACAGCATGATATTTTGGAATCAGTATCCAGTTTAAGCTAAAGTTGAGCAGCAATCCAAACAGGGCAATGATGTTTAATATTTTCAGACTATTATTCGCGGTAAGCAACGTGCCAAAAATATAGTTTGATGACACCCCTACAAAACTCCACATCAGAAGCTTAAAGATAAGCGTAGATTGCCCTATACGCAAAGCGAATGACATACTTGTTTCGCCTGCATGTTGCGAATACATAAGCAGCATAATGTCTTTGGCAAAAAAGTGAGTTACAACAGTCACAATGAGAGCACCACTCATAAGAATAGAGAATGATAACCTTACCAGACCATCCACAGGCTTTTTCTCTTTTAACATTTTAGAGAACAAGGGAAGAAGCAGAATAGCAAACAAATAAGCCATATTTTGGGAAGCATCAAGCAAACGGTAGGCCTGGGCATATACACCTGCCTGCTGAGAGCCTAGCGTATGAGGTAACAGACGTTCAATCATCACACTATCCATACGCGAATAGAAGCTCATGATCAGTACGAGCAAAGCAAAAGGCAGGCTCCTGCTAAGAATCATTTTAAAAAATGAAAAGTCCCAGTGCAACCTTAACTTTCCCGACTTTCGCAGTACAATCATTAGGGCAAAACTGGCTGTAAGAAAATATGCCAGCGACTGAGCATAGACAAACCACTCTATGGAAAAACGGTGACCAAACACTCCTGTCCACAACAAAATACCAACAAAGAGAATCATCAGCAGCCGGTCCATTATGGAAATTACACTGTCGGTTGAGAAAAGTAAAAGCCCGGAGATATTCGAACGCAGGTATAAAATAAAAGAGAGCAGAAACTGGTTGAAACCCACCCACGCCAACAGATAAAGCTGATGTCCCTGGTAACCGATAAGCCAGGCGACAACAAAAACAAGTATGCCGTATCCAATACCAAGCACCAGTTTCATGGTGGCCATCCCACCAAAATGCTCTTGGAGCTGTTGGTTGTTACGGGCAATGTTGCGATTATTGAAATTGGTAATTCCCAAATCGAGAAAGATGAAAAAGAGATAGGAAAAATTGAAGATGGCAAAATAAAATCCATATTCCTGCGTACCAGTCACATTCTGAACCTGACGGTCAATTTCCAAAATCCAGAAAGGTTTTACCAACAGGTTCAGAAAAAGTAAAAAAATCAGGTTCTTCAGGAATTTCTTCTGCATCACACAAAAATAAGCAATTGTAGAGAGATTTGCAGCATCTGTTTGCTATATACATCATACAACGATGCAGCAGTGTCTTAAAACATTTGGGTCATAAAGCTGCTCAAAACATGGGGAATCAGGACTATAGTTAGAACTATGCCAAAAACAGCGCCCCAGAAGTGCGCACTGTGTCCGATATTGTCGCGGCCATGTTTTTGCATATAAACCATATAAATGAGATACAAAATTCCAAAAAGCCACGATGGAATGGCAAACGGGATTGGAAACAGATAAAGACTTCCCACGGGATAAATCAAAATACTGGAAAACACAACTGCCGAAACAGCCCCCGAAGCGCCAACAGCACTATAATACACGTTGTCTTTATATTTTCCGAAATCGAAAAGCACCGAGAATAAGATACCTCCGACATAAAATAGCAAATAATAAAACATGCCTTTGATACCGTAATTCAGCTTGAAAACTCTTTCAACAAGACTTCCAAAAGAGTAAAGAACCCACATATTAATCAGCAAATGTAACCAGCCGGCATGAACCAGACCATAGGAGACAAAGCGCCACCCTTCATTCCGGTGCTTGATGTCATAAGGGCTAAACTTCAACCGCTCAAACAAAACAGAATTGCTAAACGCAAGAATAGAAACTAATACCGTGATGCCAATTATAACGAGATTCATAATATGCAGAGATATGAATGAGGCGCAAAAATAAGAAAATTACGCTTTGTTGTTTGTTGCTGTTTTCATAATTGCCACAAACTTCTCGCTCCAATTTATCAAAACACGATACGTTTAAATTTCAGGAGAATATTTTTTGTAAATTTGCACCAGCATTAAAACGAACGATGAAAAATACATGGACTTTTTTTGTTCAGGACCATTTTATTTAAACAATGCTTAATGGACTACAATCAATACAACTGGAAGCATAAAACTATTCTGATAGCTGATGATGACTCGCTGTCGCGAAAATATTTCGCCAAGGTACTGGAACATACCGGGATAAATCTTGTTTTTGTTAAAAACGGAAAGGAAGCCATCGATTATTGTTGCGACCATCCAACGGTTGACCTTGTCCTTATGGATATTAAAATGCCATTGAAAGACGGGATAACAGCTACGAAAGAGATCAAAAATAACTGCCCTGAAATTCCGATTATTATACAAACAGCCTACGCTTTTGATTATGACAAAGCCAACGCCATGGCTTCGGGATCTGACGAGTTTATCACAAAACCCATCCACCGCAAAAAACTATTTGAATTGTTGGAAAAATATCTGAACAGGTAGCTTCCCAAAATCTTCTTCTTTTATTATGGCAATGAAATAAAAAACGGCTTTGCCACTAAAGCCAGTATATCTTACTGGAAAAATATAATTAACTTTTAAACCTTAATGGAAATTAGTAAAGTAGCTGTCAATTTTATGTAATTTTGCGTCAGGGATCACATATTCTGTTATTTGGAGGTACGAAACAACATCCGGCTTGATGCAAAATGCAATATCAAATATAATTCGTTTTATTAAACTTTCAAGAGGAGAAGATTTATCCATGTTTGATAACGAATTTTTTCGTCACACGCTGAAAAGGAGAATCGTTGAGGCCGGCTTTCGGTCTCCCGGAAATTATTATAATTTTCTAAAAGAGCACCCCGAAGAGGCAAAAGTTTTTGTCAGTTCTTTCAACGTTACTTACAGCGAGTTTTTCAGAGACCCGCTCACTTTCGCTTTGCTGAGGCAGTGGCTTTTACCCACTTTTTTCTCCAAAAAAGATAATTCTGAAAAAGGCGAGTTCCGTATTTGGTCGGCGGCAGCGGCAGCCGGGCAGGAAGCCTATTCGCTGGCCATGATTATTGACCGCATGAAAACACTCTATTACAGCAATATAACTGTTCAGATTTTTGCCTCTGATATTTGTCAGTCTGAGATAGAAAAAGCAAAAGAAGGTTTTTATCCGGTTGACCAATTGCAAAAAGTCCCTTTAAAATATCTGAATGAATATTTCTATCCCGATGGTAAAGGCTATAAATTAATACCCCGTATCAGAGAACTGGTTGCATTTTCTATTTACGACATATTGGATACCAAAACTATCAGCCCGCCAGACAGTATTTACGGCTCTTTTGACCTGATTTACTGTAGCAATCTATTTATCTACTACAACGCTAAAATCAGAAATAAAATCGTTCAAAAACTAATAAAAAACCTAACAAGCGGAGGCATGATAATGACCGGCACCTCGGAGAGGGAAATCCTTGCCAAATACAAACTGCACGCGGTGTGCCCTCCAGCTGCTATTTTTCAATATAAGAAATCAAGAAGTATTCAATAAACAATAAAAAAAAAGTAATAAAATTTTTCCGGACAAATTTTACATATATAATGCCCCTGTAGCATGCAAATCTTAAAATAGAAAAATGAAGCTTAAAAATTTATCAACCAAAATACAAATTGGAGCCGCATTTGGTGCTATCCTACTGATTTTAGTACTCTTTGCCGGGGCAGCCAGAAAGCAAAACGATACAATGTGGAGTCAGGTCAATGATTTCTATCACCATCACCTCGCTATGAGACGGGCAATAGGAGGAATTGAAGCAGATATTATCAGCATGAACATGGGGATGAAAGAACTTTTTTTGGTAAACGACAACCAGAAAACTCAGGACATTTTACAGAATATTGACCTTCGTGAAACTGACGCCCAAAAACGTTTTAACATTCTCCGTCAAAGCTATGTAGGCCCTTCCGACTTAATAAATAAGGCCTATAATGACTTTATACGCTGGAAAGTGATTAGGGGTAATATTATTGATTTTTTGCGTAACGGGCAAAAAGATGAAGCACTAAATGCAATGAGAAACAGCGAAGAAGGAGAAAATAACGTAACAAAATTTATGAAAGAGATCTCTGACATTAGCACTTTTTTTAAAAGCAACGCGTATTCAGATTATAAACGAGCCATACAAAAAAGAAAATCATCAGGCACACGGATGCTGGTTGTGCTTGGAATCTTATTTATTTTGTTATTGATAATTTTCTATTGGCTGATTAAAGGTATTCGTACCCCGATAAGAGAGCTAATCCATACTACCCGGCAGTTTGGCGATGGAAATATGGAAGCCCGAAGCCACTACAAATCAAAAAATGAACTAGGCGAACTCTCGGCTTCATTTAACCGGTTGGCCACAACCATTCAAGCTAAGGTAGCGCTGGAACAAAAAGAGAATGATTTTAACACAACGCTATTCAAAAGAGATGACCTGAGTGCTTTTTCCAAGTCCTTAATAAATGAACTGCTTGATTTCAGCGGGTCTCAAATAGCAGCCTTTTATTTGCTTAATAATGAAAAATCCGAATTTATTCTGTTTGAATCCCTTGGCCTTTCGGCGAAAGCCAGAACACGATTTTCAGCTAAGCTGAAAGAAGGAGAATTCGGCAAGGCTTTATCCGGCAAAAAAATCATTCATTTACAGGAAATACCCGATGACACTTCCTTTACTTTTGCTACCACAAGCGGTAATTTTAAGCCGAGAGAGATTATCACTATTCCTATTATTTCCCAAAAAGAAACAGTAGCAATTATTTCCCTTGCCAGCATCTATTCATACACGGATGAGGCTTTGCTACTGCTACACAATATTTTCCCTTCTCTCACCGCCCGTATCCACGGGGTTCTTCTATTCCATCAGATTATGGAACAATCTACACGGTTAGAAAAGCAAAATACCGAACTGGAGATTCAGGGGAAGGAGCTTTCGGCACAATCAACAGAACTTAGCAGGCAAAATACGGAACTGAAGATGCAGAAAAACCAATTAGATGAAGCTAACCGACTGAAATCGACTTTTCTTTCCAATATGAGTCATGAATTGCGTACGCCACTTAATTCGGTGATAGCGCTATCAAGTGTATTAAAGAGAAAACTAAAAACATCTATCCCGGAGGAAGAGTATTCTTATATCGATGTCATCGAACGTAATGGCAAGCAACTACTCGAATTGATTAATGATGTGTTGGATTTGTCGCGCATCGAATCAGGACGTGTTGAAATAGAGCAGGCCGACGTTGACATAAAAGAGCTGGTAAACGAAATGACAACCCTAATTGACCCACAAGCCAGGGAGAATAAAATCTCTCTAAAATCATTGATAAAAGAAGGCCTGCCCCCACTGAGAAGTGATGGTAATAAGATCCGGCACATTCTGCAAAACCTCATCGGTAACGCAGTAAAATTTACCGAAAAAGGTAAAGTTGAGGTAACTGCTTTTGAGAAAGACAAATACATGCATATTCGTGTGAGTGATACCGGAATAGGAATTCCATCTGACCAGATTGCCAATATTTTTGATGAATTCCGGCAGATTGACAGCAGCACTTCACGCAAATACGGAGGAACAGGGCTGGGACTTTCCATATCTATAAGATACGCTCACTTGCTGGGGGGCACTATTGAAGTGGAAAGTACACCCGGAAAAGGTTCGGTATTCACTCTTATTCTGCCTTTGGAGCCTGCAGAAACCAAAATAAACGAAAATTCTCCTGTAATCCGCAGGCCTTCCGTTGCCAGGGGAAAGAAAGCAGTTAAAGATAATAAGGTACAGGCCAAAGAAAAAATCATTTTGGTGGTGGAAGACAGCGAGCCGGCTATCATTCAGCTTAAAGACATTCTGCATGAAGCGGGCTTTCAGGTGCTGATAGCTCACAATGGCCGCGAGGCGTTGGAGCAAATTGCCAAAACGCTGCCCGATGCTATGATTCTGGATTTGATGATGCCCGAAATAGATGGTTTTCAAGTGTTGGAGGCCGTCCGCGCCAATGTGGATACCGCCAAACTCCCCGTGCTGGTACTAACCGCCAAACATCTTGAAGGAAAAGATCTGAAAAACTTAAGGCATAACCACATCTATCAGCTGCTTCAAAAGGGAGATGTGAACCGAGAGCAGCTGTTGCAGTTAGTATTTGACATGGTATTTCCCGAAAAGGAAATTTCCGTTGAAGAGCAGAGTCAAAAGGTAGAGACCAGCAGGAATGTTGAAATACAGCCGGGAGAAAAGCCGCTGATTTTAGTGGTGGAAGATAATGTGGACAACCTGCTCACCATAAAAAGTCTGCTTGACGAAAATTACCGAATAATTGAGGCTTATGACGGCCAGGATGGCATTACCAAAGCCAAAACATATCGTCCTGACCTTATCCTGATGGATATTGCCATGCCCGTGATGAACGGCTTTAGAGCTTTCGATGCCATCAGAAAAGAAAAAAGGCTGCAACATATCCCCATTGTAGCCGTAACAGCTAGTGCCATGACTGCTGACCGCGACGAGATACTGCACTACGGATTTGACGGATATATTTCAAAACCCATCGATATTGATAAACTCGAAAAAACCATTAAACACTTTTTTAAAGAATAACAACATGACTTTGAAAATTTTAGCCATTGATGATCTTCGGGATAACCTGACTGTTTTAAAAGCGGTGATAACAGAGGCCTTTCCGAAGGCAGCTGTTTATACCGCTCTCAATGGAAAAGATGGACTAGAGCTGGCTTCAACAGTGAATCCGGATGTCATAATACTGGATATCATAATGCCCGAAATGGATGGGTTTGAAGTTTGTCGCCGATTAAAAAGAGCCCCCGGATTAAAAGACATCCCCGTTGTCTTTCTTACGGCATTGAAGACGAATAAGAAGAGCCGTATCAAGGCACTAGAGCTGGGTGCAGAAGGATTTCTCGGAAAACCGATTGATGAGCCCGAGTTGATAGCCCAGATACGTGCCATGCTAAAAATAAAAAAGAGCATCGACAATAAAAAGAACGAAAAGAAACGTCTTGAAGCCATGGTGGCCGAGCGTACGCGCAAACTGGAACGAGCCCAGTCTGCCTCACTGGATCTGCTTGAGGATTTGAAAATGGAGATTGATGCACGTAGAAAAGCCGAATTTATGTTACGCGAAAGCGAAAGAAAATTCAGGTTACTTTTTGAAGATGCCCCCTTGAGCTACCAGTCTCTCGACAGTAACGGAAACTATGTTGAAGTAAATAAAGCCTTTCTGGAGACTACCGGTTTCAGATTAGACGAAATTATCGGACATAACTTTATAGAGTTTATACCATCTGCTTCCGTCAACATAATTAAATCTGCATTTCTAAAATTTACTCAAACCGGAACGCTTCATAATTATGAGTTTGAAATGTTCAGAAAAGATGGCTCCACATTTTGGGCAGAAATTGAAGGGAGAGCCAGCTATGATGAGGGGGGACATTTCATCCAGTCCCATTGTATTTTTACTGATATCACCAAACGGAAATTAACCGAGAAAACATTAATTGAAAGTGAAGAAAGTTTCAGGGGGCTTTTCAATAGTGTCCTTGAAGCTATTTACCTGCAAGATAAAGATGGCACCTTTGTAGAAGTGAACAAAGGAGCTGAGGAGATGTATGGCTATAATCATGATTTCTTCATTGGCAAGACACCGGCATTTCTCAGCGCCCCCGGCAAAAACGACATCCCTAAAGTTTCCAAATTGGTGAAAAAAGCCTTTCACGGAGAGAAACAAGAATTTGAATTCTGGGGAAAACGAAAAAATGGCGAAATATTCCCAAAAAATATTCGCCTTTATCCCGGGAAGTATTTTGGCAAAGATGTAGTTATTGCCCTGGCAAAAGACATCACAGAACAAAAGAAAGCAGAAGAAGATTTACGGCTAAGCGAAGAGCGATACCGGATAATTTCCGGTCTGACCTCAGATTATATTTTCCAAAACCAGATTAATGAAAAAGGCAATACCAAGAAAAGATGGATTGCCGGCTCCTTTGAGAAAATTACAGGATATACTTTAGAAGAATATGAGATACCAGATGCCTGGCGAAGTATTTTACATCCGGATGATTTGGCGGTAGAAAGGAAAGCAATTGAAAAACTAAGGAAGAACCAGAAAGCAACCATTGAAGTGCGTATTAAGCATAAAACCGGGAGGACAATCTGGGTCAGGTCATCAAGCTTTCCCATTTGGGATTATGAAAGAAACAGACTAACCGGTATTATGGGTGCTGTAAAAGATATTACCGAAGAAAAACGCAACCAGCAAATTCAGGAAATACAATTCAATATTGCCAATAGCATGGTTACCTCTCCAACGTCACACAACCTATTCATAACTGTAAAAAATGAATTAAACAAAATTATTCATGCCAGGAACTTATTTATAGCACTCTTCAACAACAAAACCAACACCTTAACGACGCAATTTGGCGAGGACGAAAAAGAATTTATTAAGGAATTCCCCGTTGAGAAGACATTGTCAGGAAGAGTAATAAAAGCCAGAAAACCTCTGATATTCAAAAAGAACGAGATTAAAAAGCTAGCCGACCAGGGTGAGATTGAATTTGTTGGCAAACGGGCTGAATCATGGTTGGGAGCACCGCTCATCATCAAAAATAAGATACTGGGAGTGATTGTGATACAAAGCTATGATAACCCTATGGCTTATGATGAAAAAGCTATGGAGATAATGGGTACAATCGCCAACCAGCTCAGCCTGTATATTGAAGAAAAAAAGACAGCGGAGTTTAACCTGAAACTTTCGAAAGCAACAGAACAAAGCCCGGTAACTATAGTGATCACCAACACTGACGGAAACATTGAATATGTAAATCCCAAGTTCACAGCAGTTACAGGCTACAACTACAAAGAGGTTCTTGGTAAAAATTCAAGAATCCTTAAATCGGGAGAACATGACAAAGCTTTTTACGAGCAGCTATGGAAAACTATTCTGTCAGGAAAAGAGTGGAAAGGGGAGCTTCATAACAAAAAGAAAAACGGTGAGCTATATTGGGAAAGTGAACTCATCTCACCCATTTTCAACGATGCGGGTGAAACTACCCATTTCGTCGGTGTTAAAGAGGATATCACGGAAAAGAAGAAAATGGTTACCGACTTAATCCGAGCCAAAGAAAATGCAGAGGAAAGCGATAGACTGAAGACTGCTTTCCTACAAAATATGTCACACGAAATTCGTACCCCGCTGAACGGAATTCTTGGGTTTGCCGATTTGCTGACAAATGACAACATCGACATATATGAGATGCGAACCTATGCCAACTTTATTAAAACCAGTGGAAACCGGCTGTTGGCTCTTATCAACAATATTCTGGATCTTTCCAGAATAGAAGCTGGAAGTATTCACACTCAGGCCAAACCTTTTGTGCTAAACAAACTTATGAAAGAAATTTGGCAAATGTTTAGGATACAGGCAGAAAAGAAAGATATTCATTTCCGGTATCATCAGGCACTGCCAGACGAAGAAAGCGTCATAATATCCGATGAAGATAAAATAAGCCAGATCGTTAGCAACCTGTTGAACAACGCCTTCAAGTTTACCAATACCGGGGACATCGACTTCGGATATAAGATCTCAGGCAAAGAGGTTGTGTTCCGTGTAGCCGATACCGGCAGAGGTATCCCAAAGGAACATCAGACGCGTATTTTTGAGCGATTTTACCAGGCCGATATCTCCATGTCGCGCGACTATGAAGGTGCCGGTCTCGGCCTGCCCATCAGCCAAGGTCTTGTGAAACTTCTCGGCGGTAAGATGTGGCTCAAATCGGAAGTCGGAAAAGGAACTTCATTCTATTTCTCCCTCCCCTATCATCCTTCCGGCAAACAAACGAGTTCTCCAGCCGACGAGTTGCAGATAAGGAATGAAAAGGATAATCCTGTCATTTTAATAGTTGAAGATGATGAGACAAGTTTTCTCTATTTGAAAACAGTACTTAGACTGGGGGAAATGGAGTGGCTTCATGCCACCAACGGGTTAGAGGCCATCGAAATGTGCCGGGAGAATCCGAAAATAGGACTGGTGTTAATGGATATAAAGCTTCCCGGGATAAATGGGCTGGAAGCCACCATGAAGATTAAAGAATTCCGACCTGCATTACCGATAATTGCACAAACCGCACACGCTTTCGCCTCGGATAAAAAGGCCGCCTCCTTAGCCGGTTGCGATGATTTCATTACCAAACCAATTCCAAGAAATGAATTATTGAGGATCGTTACCAAACACCTCGGATAATTTGTACAGTATGGCCTCTACAGAAACTAAAACTGCAAATAATGAGTTTTAGCGCACTTCAATCACTTCATCGGCATGGTCAAAGATTGTCCTCACCATCTCCTGCCAACGTTTGTGGAATGTGGCTTTTGATTCTTCCGTAGCTTCCGGACCAATAGCCGACATCAATATCTTTTTCGGCATCACCACTTTAGCCGGACGGTAACTGACTTCCACTGACTTCCCGGTATCCAAACAGGTAAAACGGACATCCGCATCTATATCCACGCCAAAAAGCAGCAAATTCCGGCGACTAAAACGCCCTTGTTGTATCCCGCTAAACCCAAGCTGCTGATAAGCAGCGCCGGTGATATTTGCCAAAACAGATCCTGTTACACCAGCATTATCCGTTTCAGGGGCACGCCTAAGTTCCACTTTAATATCTCCTCTTCGTGGTAGTTCCGTCCCGAACAATGCTGGCAGTGCTTTTTGAGCCATCAGGTAAGCACCGGCAACAACCCCACAACTGTGTCCGGCCATTTTCACCACATCAAGATAACTTATCTCAATTATTCCTCTTTCTGCAGAGCCAAGGAATTCGGTCAGATCATCCTGCAAAACAATGGGTTCGATAGAATCAAAAAACGCAGGATATTTCATAGTTTGCTTATTCATAATTGTACCTTTTAATAAATATTCTGTAATAAATCTTAAAGGCCCGATGCCAGTACATCCACAATGTGCGCCACCTTGATTGGAAGCTTGTGTTTCTTTATATAGCCATACTGGTGCATAAGGCAGGAGGAATCGGTAGAGACGATGTATTCGGCACCTGTTGCCAGTGCGTTCTGCACCTTTTGTTCTGCCATAGCCGTGCTGATGGGTTCAAATTTCACCGAAAAAGTACCACCAAAACCACAACAGGTATGGGTATTCTCCATTTCGATAAGCTCCAGCCCTTTCACATTTTTCAATAGTGCGCGGGGTTCGTCGGTTAGGCCGTATTCGCGCAAGGCGGCACATGAATCGTGGTAGGTGATTTTATGTTCAAAAACAGAACCGAAATCCGTTTTGTGAAGAACGTTTACCAGGAAATCAGTAATTTCAAAGATATTCTGTTTCATCCGTTTATATTCCAAATGGTAGGACGAATTATGAAATAGCTCCTTATAATTATTTCTAACATAGCCAATGCAACTCGCCGATGGGCCAACGATGGGCCGCCCAGAAGCAAAGTCATCCATAAACTTGATACCCAGTTTTTTGGCCTCATCCCAAAAACCGCTGTTAAAAGCCATTTGGCCGCAACAAGTCTGGTTGGGATTATAATGCACTTTCAAGCCTGCTTTCTCAAGTACTTTCACCATATTAAAACCGGTTTGCGGATAAACCTGGTCAATAAAGCAGGGAATAAAAAGGTCAACGTCAGTTATTTTCTTTTTCTTCATTCCAATCCTATATAAATATCAATCGTTTATGTTTTCCAACATAAATATACCAGTCTTTTCCATTTCATCCCAATAGCCAGGGTATGATTTCTTCACCACATCTGGTTCTATTACCATAACTGTTCCAAACTTCATGGCCAATGGAGCAAGGCTCATGGCCATCCGGTGGTCGCCGTGGCTGTTGAAAATTAATTTCCCAACAGGCGATTTTTCTGGATAAAGTATATAATGTTTACCATCCGGTACAATTTTAGTCCCTATTTTTCCCAACTCCTGCTGCATACTTAAAATACGATCCGATTCTTTGATGCGTAGATGTTCAATACCGCTAAAACGTGCTTCAACGCCCAGTCCGGCGCAAGCCACCATCACCGAAGGAACAATGTCAGGTGCATTAGCAAAATCAAAGTCAATGGTTTCAGCAACCTTACCGGTATGGGTCAGGACAAGTCCATCTTCCGTAAAATCAGAGTGTACTCCCAGTTTGGCAAACACGGTAGTCAGGAATCGATCACCCTGCACGCTGTTTTTAGACAATCCGGGAAGATGCACACTGGCACCAGCCTTGAAAGCTACCATTTCGTACCAGAAAGCAGCAGCACTCCAGTCGCGTTCTACGCTTACCCTTTCAACGCTGTAGCTTCCCTCCTCTACCCGAACTTCTTTTTTGGATACCGAGACTTCTGCACCGAAATCCTGCATCAGCGTGGCTGTCATGTCAATGTAAGCGGAGGAGACAGGTTCAGTTTTTAGCCTGATTGTCAGCCCCCCTGGCAGATGAGGAGCTATAAGCATCAGTGCCGAGACATACTGGGAACTGGAAGAGGCATTCAGCTCTACCACACCACCATTCAGGTTTTTCCCATGAATGAGCAAAGGCGGGAAACCCTCTTTTTCGGTGTATTTAATATCGGCTCCAAGGCTGCGCAGCGCATCCACCAATGCCCCAATAGGACGCTGACACATACGCTCGCCACCGGTGAGCAACCATTTTCCATCCTGACGGGCCAGGTAAGCCAGCAGAAATCGGAAAACAGTTCCCGCGTTATGCGTGTCCAGTGAAAGCGGAATATCCGAACCGGCACAAGTATTGATAAAGCTAAGATAAAGCCGCATCATATAAGTATCGTCGGCCTCAGAGAGGTTGTCGAAAAGTACCTTACTCCGCTGAAGTGCACGCATGATCAGCAACCGGTTACTGAGGCTTTTGGACGCCGGCAAACCGAAAGTGCCAGCCAGTTCCTTATTATTATAATTAATTTTAAGCATAATGATAGCTCATTGGTTTCGTAAATAAAATCGAAGGCTCTCCTTCACTTTTTCTTCCGGCACCACCACATCCGGCACTGCCGTACCCAATTTCGTCAGCAGTGTAAAATGAAGCTGACCGGCTTTGTTTTTTTTGTCCTGTTGCATCAACCGCATAATCCCTATAATATCTTTTTGTAAAAAAGAAAGCCGCGGGAAATTCCGGTCAATCATTTTGTAAATCTGGTCCGATGAACGGTCATCAAATCCAGGCCACCGGGAAGAAATCCTTGTGGCACAAATCATTCCGGCAGCCACTGCCTCACCATGCGTAACAGGCGTATCCGTTTTCAGGAAAAATGTCTCCAGCGCATGCCCCACCGTGTGTCCAAAATTCAATAGCTTGCGCAAACCAGATTCATGTTTATCCTCTTCTACAATAGAAATTTTATCGCCAACACAACGAATAACCATACGCTCCAAATCCGGATGCATAGCGTCAAAATACCGGTTATCCATCATTTCCCATAGCGAGATATCCATAATCAGTGCATATTTCAGCATTTCGGCAAATCCCGACAGGAACTGCTTCTGATCAAGTGTATCCAGAAAAACAGGATCGATGATAACGGCTTGGGGATCGGCAAAAAGCCCAACCTGATTTTTGTATTCCTTAAAATCGACACCCGTTTTGGAACCGATGGCGGCATCCACTTGTCCGAGGAGCGTGGTGGGGATATTCACAAAGTCTATCCCCCGCTTAAAGGTAGCAGCAGCAAATCCGCCTATATCGGTAATTACACCACCGCCAAGGTTTACCAGTAACGAATCTCGCTCTGCATGAAACTGTGTAAGCTGCTGCCATATAACCGAAGCCGTCTGAATATTTTTGTTCAACTCACCGCTTTTAATCTTTATAACACCAGCTATGTTGCTGCCGGAAAGGACATTCCGAAGTACGGGCAGACAAAGTTTCTCCGTGTTTTCATCTACCAAAACAAAAACATTTGTATAATCTGAGAAAAAGGTGGCAGCCCGCTCTAGTGCTCCCTGCCCAACAACGTGGGGGATCGACTTTAAGTCCAACAAAACAGGTTCTTTCTGCATGGTACAAAGATAAAACTTTTCAGATTGATTATGGATGATGAAAACAGCAAAATGAGGATAGATATTCTGGCATCAGAAGCAATGAACCCGTATCATTAGCAACAGCAAAAAAAGGCTATCCGCCAGTGCGAACAGCCTTTTAGTAAGAATTACAAATTTCTGCTATGGGTTTAAGAGGAGATACCCTATGCACTCACCACTTTGTTTACCAGTTCGGCAGCTTCCTGCAGACGAATAGCAGAGAGAACTTTCAAACCCGATTTGTCAATCAGCTCTTTGCCCTCTATGGCATTAGTTCCCTGCAAACGAACGATAATCGGTACCTTTATTTCACCAATGCTGTTATAAGCATCCACAATGCCCTGTGCCACACGGTCGCAGCGGACAATACCACCAAAAATGTTTACCAGAATAGCCTCCACGCTGGGATCTTTCAGAATGATACGAAAAGCGGCTTCCACTCTTTTGGCATCAGCCGAGCCGCCCACATCCAGGAAGTTAGCCGGATCGCCGCCCGACATTTTAATTATATCCATAGTAGCCATGGCCAGTCCGGCACCATTCACCATACAGCCCACGTTACCATTCAGTTTCACAAAGTTCAGGTCGTAACTTCCGGCTTCCACTTCGGCAGGATCTTCTTCCTGAACATCGCGCATATGAGCAATATCTTTGTGGCGGAAAAGAGCGTTGTTGTCCACCACCACTTTGGCGTCAGCAGCATACACTTTTCCATCAGCCGCTTTAATGACCGGATTAATTTCAAAAAGGCTGGCATCAATACTCTCGTAAGCACGGTAAAGAGCAGAAACGAATTTCACCATCTCTTTGAAAGCCACACCACTAAGCCCCAGGTTAAAGGCAATACGACGTGCCTGGAAGCCCTGCAAACCCACTTTGGGATCGATGATTTCGGTATAAATCTCATCAGGTGTCTCGGCAGCAACCGCTTCAATGTTCATTCCGCCGCGGGGCGAATACATCACCATGTTATGTCCCAAATCGCGGTTTAGCAATATACTCATGTAATACTCTTCCACATTTTCAGGGCCGGGATAGTAGATATTTTGTTCGATGAGTACCTGTCTTACCAGTTTCCCCTCTTTTTTGGTCTGTGGGGTCACCAAATACATGCCGATAATCTGGTCGGCATACTGCTTCACTTCGTCCAGACTTTTGGCGATTTTCACGCCGCCGCCTTTTCCGCGGCCACCGGCATGCACCTGCGCTTTTACAGCCCATTTGTCCGAACCGGTCTGTTTTTGGATCTCTTTGGCAGCCTTCACTGCCTCATCGGGCGATGCAGCCACAATGCCTACGGGGACAGATACTCCGTAACCTTTCAGAATAGATTTTCCTTGATATTCGTGTAAATTCATACGATTTAACTTTTATAGTATCATTAATGACGTCCCAAAAGTAGGGTATTTACTTTTTCATTAACGCAAAAGCAATGATATATTTTGAAAAGACACTTGTATTTAGAAACATTTTTAAATAAACAGGGCTTTTTGTCAGTAGCAATCGGAAACATTTTCAGGGCGGGCCAACCCACAGGCTACCACGGGCTGTCCGTTTTAGTCCCGGCAGCACAAGTGGTGTTTCGCCACGGCCGGCCAGTAGCTTCCTCTGGTCGCTCTCACCGGCCTGCTCCACATCCACTTCTGCCGTCGGGCGCTGCCACTTCCATCCCTCCCGCAAAGAAAGAGCTAAGGGGTGACGAAGAGACGAAAAAGTGAAATTGCGAAAGGGAAACAATTTGCCTGACAATTGATTGACCATTATCCATCCTAACCAGAACAAGTTTTGCACACAGAGCTCTTGTGCAAGCTAACTTGTATCTTGACCAATCCCAAAAAACCTTAGCTTTGCCACGAATAAAAACACCGGCATTAAAGAAAAAATATGGAATTAAACCTCAAGCGACCACTGGCCTTCTTCGATATCGAGAGTACCGGACTGAATGTCTCCAAAGACCGTATTATCGAACTTTGTATCATCAAAGCAAACCCCAACGGTACCACAGAGACCAAAACCTGGCTGCTGAATCCCGATTACCCCATTTCGGAAGAAGCAGAGAAAATTCATGGCATCTCACAGGAAAGTGTCAAAGACAAACCCACGTTTAAACAGGTGGCCAAAGACATTCATCGTTTTCTCACCAACTGCGACCTTGCCGGATACAACTCCAACCGCTTCGACATTCCCATGCTCGTAGAAGAGTTTCTGCGTGCCGGCGTGGATTTTGAGGTGGAAAACCGCCATTTTATCGATGTGCAGAATATCTTCATGAAAATGGAACAACGCACCCTGAAAGCAGCTTACCGCTTTTACCTGCAAAAGGAGCTGGAAAATGCCCATTCTGCCGAAGCCGATGTAACCGCCACCTACGAAGTGCTGAAAGCACAACTCGACCGTTATGCCGGCACAGCCTTTACCGACAAAGAGGGACAGACAGGCACACCCGTGGTTAACGATATGGAAGCACTGGCGAAATTCTCAACCCATCACCGCAACGCCGATCTTATGGGGCAGATTATCTACAACGCCAAAGATGAAGAGGTGATTAATTTCGGCAAACACAAAGGCAAAACCGTGGAGGAAGTTTTCCGCAAAGAGCCCTCCTACTACGACTGGATGCAAAAGGCCGATTTCCCACTTTACACCAAAAAACTGCTTACCAAAATAAAACTACGCATGGCAGGAATATGAGCCAGCCATAGGCTTCAGCCCTTGACGACATGTAATATAATTCAAAATTTATATCCATGAAAATAATTTGTATCGGCCGCAACTATCGCGAACACGCCAAAGAGTTGAACAACCCCGTTCCGGAAAAACCGGTCTTTTTCATGAAACCAGACACGGCATTGTTGCAGAAAAACAATCCGTTTTTTTATCCCGATTTCTCGAAAGATGTGCAGTACGAAACGGAAATTGTACTCAAAATCAACCGCAACGGCAAACACATCGAAGAGAAATTTGCACACAAATATTTTGATGAAATCGGTATTGGCATCGACTTCACAGCCCGCGACCTGCAAGCCGAACAGAAGAAAAGAGGACTTCCCTGGGAGATTGCCAAAGCCTTTGATGGCGCCGCCCCGGTGGGAAAGTTTGTCAGCAAAAATCAGTTTTCTGACATTAACAATCTGCGTTTCTCATTAAAAATAAACGGTGAACTCCGACAGGAAGGTAACACCCACGACATGATGTTCAGTTTCGACCGGATTATCGCCTACGTTTCGCAGTTTATCTCCCTAAAACCTGGCGACCTGATTTTCACCGGTACCCCTTCGGGCGTCGGCCCAACAAAAATCAATGACCATTTCGAGGTCTTCATTGAGAGCGAAATGCTACTGGAGTTTAATGTGAAGTAGCGAAGGAAAAGACAGTTTTCAACCGAATCCGGAACAAAAACGCTACGTTCGCCCCCTTCAATCCCATGAAAATAAAGAATTACTATACGTCATGCTCTTTAGTTGACCCTTTTTCCGGCTTCTACCAGGATAAATAGCTTATCCGGTGTGGTACCACAAGTTAGCGATAATTAATAAAGAACATTTTGCATCTGTTATAAGAAAAACGGGTAATCAAATTAAAGCCAGGTAGAATATTTATTACCTTTACAGGCCGTAACCCCATACAGAATGAAGCAAAACAAAGCCATCCCCAATTTATTGTTTTCCGGAAATTAGAATATCTGTTAGTGAATCACGTACTGAAAACGAATTTGGCTGAGGCAATTGTAAATCCACGATATAATGGATTAGATGAAAAATATCCGGTATAGGGAATTTTGATTTGAATGGCAAAGAAAAAAGCCACAGAATGGTAAATTTTTAATGAGTTGTAGCTCATTAAAACAAAAATACGGCTCACTTTTATTGGAATATGAGCCGAATTGAGTATATTTGTGAGCTAAATGATATGATATGAATATTGAAAATCTGACATTAGAATTTATAAGACAAAATCCAAACTGTTCCTCTAATGAAATTTTGCAAGGCATCAGTGAGAAAAGAAGTCTTGCAACAATAAAGAGGATTTTATCAAAACTGATTTCTAAAAAACTAATTATATCAACAGGAAAAGGAAAAGCAACAAGATATAAACTTTCCCATTTTTATAAATTATTTGAAGAAATTGAAATTGACAGATATTTCGAAAAAGAAATTGATGAGAGAGAAGTAATTGAGAATTTCAATTTTTCTATGATAACCGAAATTCTTCCGAATGTAAATTTGTTTTCAGAAAATGAAATTCAAAAATTAACTACATTACAAAGTGAATTTGAAAAAAACATATCGGAATTAAGTGATTTTCAATACAAAAAGGAATTAGAACGCCTATCAATAGATTTAAGTTGGAAATCATCACAAATAGAAGGGAACACTTACTCATTATTAGAAACTGAAAGATTATTAAAAGAAAAGGAAACAGCAGCCGGAAAATCGAAAGAAGAGGCAATAATGCTGCTTAATCACAAAGATGCTATTGATTTTATTGTTGCAAATCCCAATTACTTATTTCCGTTAACAGTATCAAAAATAGAAGACATTCACAGTATTTTGACAAAAGAACTTGCTGTGGATAGAAATATAAGGAAAAGACGCGTGGGAATATCCGGAACAAATTACAAACCGATGGATAATGAATTTCAAATAAAAGAAGCATTATCAGGAATGTGCGATTTGATGAATAAAAAGGAAAGTGTTTTTGAACAAGCTCTTTTGGCGTTGATTTTGATTTCTTACATACAACCATTTGTTGACGGAAATAAAAGAACTGCAAGAATAGTAAGCAATGCAATTTTGATAAATCACAAGTATTGTCCAATTTCATTCAGAACAGTGGATAGCATAGATTACAAGAAAGCAATGTTGTTGTTTTACGAACAAAATAACATAACGAATTTTAAAAAGATTTTTATTGAACAATTTGAATTTGCGGTAAAAACTTATTTTTAAATAAGACAAAAAATGAATAAAAACGCCCTGTAACAAAAGCTCATACTTTATACTACAATACATTGTGAATAAGGGGATTAATCATTAAAAAATATCGGTAAATAAAAAATTAAATACTAAAACGCGACACACAGCCTCGCCCTGGCCATCAGCGAACATATTAAAAATGTTTTTGAAGTTGGAAGTTTAAAACTGTCTGTCGTCTGTGATTAAAGTCCTTTTGCAAAAATGCATCTTCCCAACATCGCACCAAAACAAAGCAACAAAAATGGTATTTTTGTCCAAAAACAAAACAGGTCTTGAGAATTGCCGTCAACACCCGGTTACTGCTGAAAAACAAGCTGGAAGGCATTGGCTGGTTTACCTATGAAAGCTTCAGCCGTATGGTAAAAGCCCATCCGGAACACACTTTCTATTTCTTGTTTGACAGACGTTACGATAAATCATTCATTTTTTCTGATAACGTGATACCTATAGTTGTCCCACCACCGGCGCGGCATCCGGTGTTGCACTACTGGTGGTTTGAGTACGCCCTTCCGAAGGCGCTGAAGAAGATTCAGCCCGACATTTTTATCTCCCCCGACGCATACAATTCACTAGCCTCTCCTTACAGGAATTTGATGGTTATCCATGACCTGAATTTTGTGCACCATCCGGAAATGATGCCCTGGCTACCACAAAAATATTATAACTACTTTACGCCCCGCTATGCCCGAAAAGCAGACCGAATTCTAACCGTTTCACAGTTTACCAAACAAGACATCGTAAAGCAATACGGTATCGCCCCAGACAAAATCGATGTTGCTTTCAACGGCGTCAACCCGCTTTATATACCAATTTCAGAAGAGCAGCAGCAACTGACGCGGCAGGAAATATCGCAGGGACGTCCCTATTTCATTTTTGTAGGTGCACTAAACCCACGAAAAAATATAGCCGGTCTTCTCAAAGCTTTCGATTTATTCGTTCGTGAAACAGCCTCAGACACCCGCCTTGTGGTGGTAGGTGAGAAAATGTTCTGGAACCGTGATATAGAAAAAGCCTATACATCCATGACATACAAAAACCATGTTATTTTTACTGGCAGGATGGAGCCGGAAGAGCTAAAGAACGTGATGGGTTCGGCTATGGCACTGACTTTTATCCCGTTTTTTGAAGGATTTGGCATTCCCATTGTGGAAGCTTTCAGAGCCGGAATCCCGGTGATTACCTCCAATATCACTGCCATGCCTGAAGTTGCTGGCGATGCAGCCCTGTTGGTTAGCCCGTTCCAAACAAAAGAAGTTGCCGAAGCCATGAAAAAGATTACTTTTGCTCCGGATTTAAGGAAGAAGTTGATGGAAAAAGGTTTCCAAAGAAGTCGAATGTTCAGCTGGGACAAAACCGCTGAACAGTTTTGGGAAACCATTGAAAAGACCATGCAGCAAGCAAAATCATAAAAAAATGAACATCTTAATTTTAGGGTCTGGAGGTAGAGAGCATGCACTCGCCTGGAAACTCGCACAAAGTCCGAAAGCGGAACAGATTTATATTGCTCCGGGCAATGCGGGAACTGCCCTCACAGGGACCAACGTCCCCATCAACCCCACCGATTTTAAGGTGATGAAAATGTTTGTCATTGAAAAAGAAATAGATATGGTGGTGGTTGGCCCCGAAGTGCCGCTTGTTAACGGTATTCGTGATTTCTTTTTACAGGATAAAATTTTACAGGATGTTGCGGTAATCGGGCCTGACAGCAAGGGGGCACAGCTGGAAGGGAGCAAGGATTTTGCAAAAGGTTTTATGAAAAGGCACAGTATCCCCACGGCAGGTTATGAGACTTTCTCGGCAGAGACACTGGAACAGGGAGAGAAATTTCTGGAAGTCATCGGGGCCCCTTATGTTTTAAAAGCCGACGGGTTGGCTTCCGGTAAAGGGGTGCTGATTCTTGATGCTTTAAGCGAAGCAAAAGCCGAATTACGGAACATGCTTATTGGAGCTAAATTCGGTAAAGCTTCCGGAAAAGTTGTCATCGAAGAATTTCTTGATGGTATTGAACTTTCCGTTTTTGTTCTTACCGATGGGAAAAATTACGTCATTTTGCCCGAAGCCAAAGACTATAAGCGCATCGGCACGGGTGATACCGGGCTGAATACCGGAGGCATGGGTTCCATATCGCCTGTTCCGTTTGCCAATAACGCGTTTATGCAAAAGGTTGAAGAGCGCATTATCAAGCCCACCATCCAAGGACTGCAAAAGGAAAATATTGACTACAAAGGTTTTATATTTTTCGGGCTTATAAAAGTTAATGACGATCCTTATGTAATTGAGTACAACTGTCGGATGGGAGACCCGGAAGCAGAATCAGTAATCCCTCGGATAAAAAGCGACCTACTGGAAATTTTTGAAAGTCTGTCAAAAGGCACCCTCAACGAAACCAAACTGGAAGTGGACGAGCGCTATGCTGTTTCGGTTATGCTGGTTTCCGGAGGTTATCCCGAAAACTATCAACAAGGAAAAATTATCAAAGGACTGAACAACCTGAACAAGTGTATTGTTTACTACGCAGGTGCCAGTAACGATGTGGAAAACAGCCAAATAAAAACTAGCGGAGGCCGTGTTATGGCCATCACATCCTATGGCGACACCATGGAAGAAGCACTGAAAAATGCTTATACCAATGTAAAACATGTCGATTTTGAAGGAAAATATTACAGGAACGATCTGGGCTTCGACTTAAAACAATGATGTCACATGATCATTCGGTTTTTTAAGACATCCTATTTCTCAAGTCTGCTGGCACTTAGCCTGCTTATTTTGGTACTGTGGATTCCTGAATCTACCATTTTCCCGACTTATGTTTCTTCATGGCCAACGAGCTACCTTCCGCTAAGCCCATGGATCCAGCAGATTCTGTCCATCATTCTCTTTTTCTTAACAGCTCTGCTCATCAACCAGATGGCCACTAAGCATCGCCTTGCTGACAGAAACAGCTACCTCGTGGCCTTTTTCTTCATCCTCATCGGCAGTGCCTCCGGATTTTTAACACAGATGAGCCCGTTTCTTTTAGCAACTTTCTTTTTTGCCTTTTTTTTCCGGAAGGTCTTTGATTTTCAAAGTAGTACAAAGCTTATCACTACTTCCTTTGACGCAGGACTCTTTTTGGGGATAACCAGCCTGTTTTTTCCGCCGGCTGCACTCTTGGTACTGTTTGCCTGGTTTGCACTACTCGTTTATCAGGCCGACCAGTGGCGAGCCTATGTCACCGTTGTCCTGGGAATACTCCTGCCCTGGTTTTTCGTTTTCTCCGGCTATTTCTGGTTCAACAAGCTTCCGGAAGCTTTGTCTGGTTTTGTACAATATTTTCACTTTCGTGAAATTGCGAACCCCTTTACCGGCAGCCTTAACCTGATGATGTTCCTGCTGGTGGCGCTTATAATACTCACCGGAGCATTTTCTATTCTCAGCAGTCTGTCCTCATTTAATATTAGTCTGAGACAACACGCATCGGTAAGTTTGTGGGGATTGCTTTTCAGTTTGCTTATCGTTTTTCTATTTGCTGCTCCCATTCAGATACTCACGTTGGCTGCTTTGCCAGCTTCCCTGCTGGTTGGCACCTTTTTTTCGCGGATGAAACGGCTAAAATGGGCAAATTTATTTGTGCTGCTGTGGATACTCTTTATTTTCATCAACCATTTCCTGCCCTTGTTTTATGCTACTTAAACATTACAACAAAATGTTGCTGGCAGAAGCTGGATGTGATGAAGCAGGCCGTGGTTGCCTGGCCGGCCCCGTATTTGCCGCAGCCGTAATTCTTCCTGTTGGTTTTGAAAACGAACTGCTTAACGATTCCAAAAAGCTGAATGAGAAAAACCGTGACTTTCTTCGCAAGCTCATTGAGAAGGAAGCAATGAGCTGGGCCGTAGCATCGGTAAGTCCTGAAGTGATAGATGAAATCAATATTCTGAATGCCTCTATCCTTGCCATGCATCGTGCCATAGCGCAGCTGAATCAGAATCCTGAGTTTCTGCTTATTGACGGCAACCGATTTAAGAAATACAAAGATATTCCCTATGTTACTATTGTAAAAGGTGATGGAAAATTTATGTCTATTGCTGCTGCATCTATCCTGGCCAAGACCCATCGCGATGCCTATATGCTCAAACTGCACAACGAATTTCCGTATTATGGTTGGGATCACAACAAAGGCTACCCGACACTGCAACACAAGCTGGCTATTCAGACACACGGCATATCGGTTTACCATCGTAAAACATTCCGCTCGGCTATCCAAACCCGGCTGGAATTCTGAAAGACATCCCTCCCCACACATGGCAGGAAACTATTAACATACCATTGTTAAATAAGACCGAAACCCGAAGTAAAAAACGGGAAAAGTTTTCGTACTTTTGAGTTTTTAACGGATGGTTTGGATATGAACAGAAGATATTTCATTTATCTGTTTTTTTTGCTCTTGATGGTAGTGGCAGGGATTTTATACCTGTTCAATACCAAAACAACCCGCCAGGGTAACCTTTGGCAAATGCTTCCCAACACACCGGCATTGGTTCTGCAGACCGACCATGCTGGAGATTTCATGGCTAAATTTAATAATAACAGTGAGATTTGGGATGCACTTATCCGTACGAAAGGATTTAAACCGGTTTACCACCAGCTGTCTTTTGTGGATTCCGTCTTCAGCACGAACAACCAATGGATTGAGCAGTTCAGACAAAGTGAACTTTTCGCAGCCGTCTATCCGGGAAGAAGCCAGCTTTTGTTTCTCTTACATAGTAAAAAGCTGCCTCGTATCGAAGCCATTAAAAACTTCCTTGAAAAGTCTTTGGGTACGGGATTCGTAGTTATTTACAAACATCGCGGGAACTTTCCGGTCATCGTGATTAAAATCTTCAACATTGCAACCAGCAAATCATATTGGTTATGGAAAATGGATGGCTCTTTACTTTTCACCACACAGGAGAGTTTAATGGAAGCATCTATTTCTGGATATACCATGCAGGAAATGCATTTCAGCGACGACAACGGTTTTAAAGAGGTGAAAAAAACCAGTGGAAAGCTGGTAGATGCGCGTCTTTTTATTTACTATCCTGTTTTGGGACAGTTTTTCTCACATTTTGCCAACAGCAGGTATAAAACCGATGCCCAAAGTATTAGCCGGTTTGCCGGATGGGGCGAAACCGACCTGATGATCAATTCGCAGGATATTATTTTCAGTGGATATACCCATGCCACAAATAAGAGTCTTCTTGCACACTTCAGCAGCCAGAAACCAGTTTCGTTAAATGCTTACACCTTGTTTCCATTCAACAGCACTTTCTCTTGCTCACATGGTTTCTCAGACTTTGCAACTTTTACCGGCAATAAGAATTTAACCAAATTCAAAGCAGCTTATCAACCGGATATAAAAAGCCTTATTAAATTTACAGGAAGTGATGTTTCTCTTGTTTCCAATGCCTTAAACAGCAAAGAAACTTCACGAAACACATGGGCCATCATACAGATAAAAGATATACCGCAGGCAGCACAATTGTTAAAGAATCTGGCTTTAAAAAGCGGTAATCGTAAGATTTATCGTTCTGGAAATTATATTATTCGAGAAATAAATATTGACCATTTCTTATCCAACCTTTATGGTGAACGGTTCTCCGCTATCACACAATACTACTACTGTATTGTCAACGGCTTTGCTGTTTTTGCCAATTCTCCCAACGCACTGACCAACCTCATCCGTTACAGCGAAACAGGAAAAACACTGGACTTGGACGAAAACTACAAATCCTTTTCCAATAACCTCGCAGGCACATCCAACCTGCTTATTCAGGTTATGCCCCGCACCATGCTAGGGCTTATCGATCATTTCCTGAATAAGAAAGCGGCAGTATCCCTTTCTGACTACGCATCTTTTTTGAAAGACATCCAGGGAATAGCTTTTCAATTCAGCCACGGTGCTTCCCTGTTTTACACCAACTTTTATTTCCGCTATAACAAAGCTTTCAGAGAAGAAAACCTGGCTCTTTGGAAAGTAAAGCTTAGCAATGCCATTGTTGGTAAACCTTTTTTGGTAAAGGACAGCAAAAGCAAAAAATATGATATCATTGTTTTTGATCGCAAAAACCGTATGTATCTCATCGACCATACCGGAAAGATTTTGTGGACCAGACAGCTACCGCAACTACCTCTGACTCCTGTTTATCCTGTGGACTTTTATAAAAATGGTAAAATTCAATACCTGTTTAACACGAAAGACGACCTGTTTCTCATCGACCGCAAAGGCAGGTATGTGGCCGGTTACCCTATTGCCATACATCCGCATGCCACCAATGGGCTAAGTCTGTTTGACTATACCCACCGGAAAGACTACCGTATCCTACTGGCACAGGCCGACAAGCGCATTTACGATTACACGTTAAACGGTGACCAGGTAAAAGGATGGCGAAAACCACAAATGCAAGCTATTGTTTCTCAGAAAGTTGTCCGACTACTCGCCGGAAGGAAGGATTATATCATCATCAATGATGATGACAACCATGTCAAAATCGTCAACCGGCGCGGGCAACAACGTATTTACCTGAAAGCACCCGTGAACAAAGCAAAACATTCAAGTTATTTTGTGAATAAAACCAACAACAAAGGAATCATTCTCACTACCAATACTTCGGGTAAGCTGATTTATATATCCAAAAATGGAAGGCTCCGGTTTACAGATTTTGGTAAGTTTTCTCCTAATCATTACTTCCTGTACGATGATTTTAACGGCAACGGATACAAAGATTTTATTTTTGTGGATCACAACAAACTGGAAGTCTTTGACAGGTTTAAAAAGCCCCTGTTTTCCTATACTTTTAACGAAGACATTACTGTTCAGCCCGAGTTCTTTTCGCTTGGCGACAAGCAAAAGGTACTGGGCATTGTGGCTTCAAAAGAGAAAACTATTTATCTGTTTGACAACAAAGGTAACATCCTGATAAACCAGGGGTTAACCGGAGAGACTCCCTTTACAGTGGGTAGCCTGAACAACAATCGCGAGGTAAACATCATTAGCGCAACAGGAAGTACATTGTATAATTACCGGATTAAATAAAAGCCCCGATTCATCGCATGTCCTCCAGTTCGTAGCCCGGGAAGTCTTTGGGGTTATAGGTAAACGTTCCAGGCGGAAAATTCACATCAGCTTTAAAGTTGAAGATATCATAAGTGAAAATATTCCCATCGTTATCATACAAAGCAAATTTCTTCACAAGATATTTGGAAACATCAATGGTTATGGTAACCTTATTGAAAGTAGATTTCTTCTTTTTGGAAGTTAAAATCAGTGTTTTCACAGTACTCTTTCGCTGCCCTTTTACAAACTTTGCGTGATAATCGGAATATTCCTGTAAAATTTTTGTTGGCGACACGTTAGAGGGATCATTCGGATCCAGCGTACTGAGCATCACCTCTTTAGAGTCTTTTATAATTGTCCACATACTATTCCCATCCGAAATGATAATCTGTCCCATCAAGGCAATGCGAAACTTGTCGCCCTCCACCAATATGGTACCCGTTCTCTTTTCATGAATATCATTTTGTTTGTTCACCATGGAGTATGACAAACCGGAAGAAAAGTTCTTGTAGGAAGACATCTTATTCAATGTCTTTTTCAGCAGGCTCTGGGCATTATTTTGAGCATAAAGCGTTCCTGATAACAAGAGCGCAAGAAGTATTGTGATTTTTAATTTCATCTTTGGCAATTTCATACGTTAAATTTTATTCTTACTTTCTAAGTCCTTCAAAAACTGTTCCAAAGCCATTTCGTTGGCTACTCTTACCTCACGGGCTTTGCTCCCCTCGAAAGGGCCTACAATTCCGGCAGCCTCCAGCTGGTCAATAATCCGGCCGGCTCGGTTGTAACCCAGCTTCAATTTTCGTTGCAGAAGGGATGTGGATCCTTGTTGTGTTTGCACAATAATCCGGGCAGCATCTTCAAAAAGCTCATCCCGTTCGTTTAAGTCAACAGAGCCAGGCGTTTCCGTTTCTTCATCGTAATATTCAGGTAAGTGTAACGCATCGGGATAAGCGCGCTGCTGTCCTATATAATCCGTCACTCTTTCCACCTCATCGGTATCAATAAATGCACACTGCAAGCGAATCAGGTCGCTGCCGGTAGACATAAGCATGTCGCCGCGCCCCACGAGCTGATCGGCACCACTGGTATCGAGAATGGTACGGGAATCGATTTTAGAAATCACACGATAAGCTATCCGGGCAGGGAAGTTGGCTTTTATGGTTCCGGTGATGATATTTACCGAAGGCCGCTGTGTAGCAATAATCAGATGAATTCCCACAGCACGCGCCAGCTGTGCCAAGCGCGTAATGGGACTCTCCACCTCTTTGCCGGCTGTCATGATGAGGTCAGCAAACTCGTCCACCACCAACACTATATAAGGTAAAAACCGATGCCCGTGGTTTGGATTCAACTTACGTGCTTTGAATTTCAGGTTGTATTCTTTGATATTTCGCACCTGGGCACCTTTCAACAGTTCGTAACGGTTATCCATTTCGATACCCAGCGAGTTGAGCGTTCGCACCACTTTCCGCGTATCCGTAATAATCGCTTCTTCAGAGTCAGGAAGCTTGGCAAGATAATGTCGCTCAATGCGGGAATAAAGGGTCAGCTCAACCTTTTTAGGATCGACCATAACGAATTTTAGTTCGGCAGGATGTTTCTTGTACAAAAGCGAAGCGATGATAGCATTCAGCCCCACAGATTTCCCCTGTCCGGTAGCACCGGCCATAAGTATATGTGGCATTTTGGCGAGGTCAACCACATAGCTTTCATTAGCAATGGTTTTACCCAGCCCCAGCGGCAACTCCATCTTACTGTGTTGGAACTTCTCCGATTCCAGTATGGATCGCATGGAGACAATGGAGGGATTCTTGTTTGGAACCTCAATGCCCACTGTTCCTTTTCCGGGAATAGGCGCTATAATCCGGATACCCATCGCCGATAGACTCAGGGCAATGTCATCTTCGAGATTTCTAATTTTCGCAATGCGGACACCCGGTGCCGGGACAATTTCGTAGAGAGTAACAGTCGGGCCAATGGTTGCTTTGATTTTTACTATGGAGATATTGTAATGATCCAGCGTATCCACAATCTTTTGTTTGTTGGCCTCCAATTCAACACGATCAACTTTAACATCCTCATCATACCGGTTCATCAGGTCAAGTCCCGGAAATTTGAAATCGGGCAGATCCAGCGTGGGATCAAATTCCGTATCCAGCCCTTTGTGCTCGCCGGGAATAACTTTAGCTTTCGACTCCTGTTTGGGCTTCTCAATGGTAAGCTCCAGGCCATCAGATTCATCTTTTTTTGAATCTTCCACGTTGGCCTCTATCACTTCTTCCTTTTCAGAAATATCCAAAATGTTTTTTTCCTTTGCCGGGGATTCATCCGTGACAGAAAATTCAACCGTATTGTACTTATCTTCGGTACGCAGCGAATTTCCGGTCACACTGTCTTCTCCGGTATCTTTGTTTTCCTGTTCCTGCCGCTTTTTCACCTTCCGGTTGAACGAGAACTTATAATGAATAAGAATGAGAATAGCAGGTATGAAAATAATAATCAGAATCAATCCCAGAGTACCAATATATTTTGTTAACCAAACATTTAGCTTGAAGCCAAGAAGGCCTCCAAGGACATTATCGGGATGGCTTGGAAACAACATACCAAAAAGCATGGGAAGCCAGAAAAGGCCCATGAGTATAACCTGAAACAGTTTCCAAACGGAAAGTATCCTAACCTTGAACATCAGCCACAATCCCCACACAAACAACAAAAAAGCAAAGAAATAGGCTCCCAGGCCAAAGCCTTTAAGGACAAGCCAGCTAGAGATAAAAGCACCAAGATTTCCTGTCCAATTATGTACCAGAGCGACATGGTTGTTGAAATAATGCCCCAGTCCGAAAGTACGTGTAACTACGTTGGCCGGGTTACTCTCAAACCAATTGATAAAAAACGAGGTAAAAGCCATCAAGAGATAAACCGAAACGACCACGAAAAAAAAGCCAAGCATTCTGGCTACCTGAGGATCCATTTTCCAATGAACCGGAGTTGATTTTTTCCTGCTCTTCGCCTTTTTATCTCCCTTTTTTGGTGGAGAACTTTTTTTGAGCTCCTTGAACTTATTTGCTTTCAGCTTGTTGCTTTTTGATGGCATGAAGAATTAATTTTGAACAAAAATAAGGATTCTGCAATAACAAACTACGGCTATACCGTATTTTTGAATGTTTAGATGTGTACCTTCTTCCACCGGTTTGATTTCAAATAGATGAAGGAAAAGAGACTGAGCAGCGAACCATAGACCCATTCAGCTGTCCAGGCCAAAACAACAGTTCCGTGCCAGTGTTCCACAATTAGATAAGTATATGCCAGATAAACAACCAAAACAGTTAGTTCAATAGCCAGTGAAATATTGGTTTTGCCCGTTCCGGAAACCGCGCTAAACAGAATAAAGCCGATGGAGAGCAACAAAGCGCCAAGGCTCACAACATGAAACACCGGTATACCCATATTTATTAATAGCTGGTTATTGGTATAAATGCCCAAAAGTAGCCGGGGAAAGGCGATGCCGAGGGAGACAAGGGCAACAACGCCAACGAAGCACAACAAAATAATACGGTAAACCAGACGCATCACTTCGCCGGAGCGTCCTGCACCTATGAGGTAGCTTACAAGAGTGTTGACGGCAGTAGCAAAGCCCCAGATGGGGACCATCAGCAGCACGTAAATACTCCTGATGATGTTGGAGACAGCCAGCGAACTTTTCCCAATCTTCTCCACAAACAAAAAGAAAACAAACCACACCGAAAGTGAGATAAACTGCTGCATCATCGTGGGAAAAGAGACTTTCAGGATACGCTGCATCTTTCTCCAATGCAACCCCTGAAACCTAAACAAAGCATAATTGGCAAAACGAATATAGATGGCTGTATAAATCATAAAATATATCATGGCGGAGAACTCAGCTATCACCGAGGCCAGCGCAGCACCGGCAATACCCATTTCAGGAAAACCAAACTTCCCGAAAATTAACAAATAGTCCAGCACAATGTTTACCAACGCCAGGAATACCGTTGTGTAAGTAATCACTTTGGTGCGCGCCAATCCAACATAAAAAGAGCGGAACCCGACATTCACAAAGGCAGCAAAAATTCCGAAAGCACGGTAATCAAGAAAAGTCATGGTGCCGGCAGAAATATCCTTCGATTTCACACCATAGTAAAGAATCTCCTCTGACCCGAAACGTAACACCACAAAAGCGACCACAGCAAGCAACATCAGAAAAAGAAAAGAGTGATCCACCACACTACCAATCTCCCTAAGTCGCTTTTCGCCATAGCGACGGGCAACAATTATTTGCTCCCCCATTCCGAAACCCAGGCCGAGCATAAACACGGCGAGGTAAAAAATACCGCCCAGCGCGCCGGCACCCAGTGCAACTTCCCCTACTCTGCCCAAAAAAGCAGTATCGGTGAAATTGATGAGATTTTGTGCTATGCTCCCCAGGATGATGGGATAGGCTATCTGCCAGATACGTTTGTAAGAAATATTTTTATCCATGGAGGTGCTAAAATAAGGGAAAATCTTCACTTTCAGAACCGGTAAAAGGCATGGGTAAACAAAATGAGAACCAAGTACTTTTGCAGAAGGCCGCAGCGTTTTTCATCACCCCTTCATCAGAAAAAACATTCCGGGATACAATTTTCCTAACATTCTTTTTGGTTTTGTTACCTTTGCATCCCATTTCAAAAAGATGAGCAGTAACAACAACGTCCGTATAAAAAACAAGCGAGCCTTGCGCGAGTATTTCATTCTTGACCGCTATTTGGCTGGTATCGTGCTAACCGGAACGGAGATAAAATCCATCCGCAACGGAAAAGCCAACCTCGCCGATGCCTTCTGTGTGTTTGAAAACGGGGAACTATTTGTCAGGGGGATGCACATTGCCGAATACAGCTACGGTTCATACAACAACCACGTAGCCAAACGTGACCGGAAGCTACTGCTCACCGCACGCGAATTAAAAAAGCTAAATACCAAAGTCAAAGAAAAAGGTTTTAC
>VAPM010275718.1_pt1 | contig 42122 bp, 34 predicted proteins | sample 3395091 | NCBI WGS metagenome assembly VAPM01 (sample SAMN08290445, study PRJNA428436) | hydrothermal vent metagenome | isolation source: Deep-sea hydrothermal vent chimney 3 | place: Pacific Ocean: Juan De Fuca Ridge
AATGGTTTGTATATAAGGGGTTTGAGCAAGCCGCACAAGCAGCGGCTGAGTTTATTGCGGATAGAATTGAAGCGAGTATTCAACAAAAAAATATTTGTCATATCGCCTTGCCCGGTGGTAACACGCCAAAATATTGTTTAACTTATCTGGCGAAAAAAAAATTACCCTGGCAAAAAGTACATTGGTATTTGGGTGATGAACGTTGCTTTCCAGCTGGGCATGTGGAACGTAACGATGTGATGTTAGATAAATATTTATGGTCTAAAATAAGCGGTACGCATATTTACAGGATGCAAACGGAAAAAGGTGCCGAAGAGGCGGCTGCAGTATATCGTGATGTTATTGACGACGTTGGTTCTTTTGACATTGCATTTCTTGGCCTCGGTGAGGATGGGCATACGGCGAGTTTGTTTCCCGGTAATGATGCTTTAGGTGATACACGTTCGGTTGTTCCCGTCTACCATTCACCTAAACCACCCGGTGAACGAGTATCACTGAGTGTGGCAACCTTAAAGCGAACATTAAACCGTGTCGTATTGGTCGGCGGAAAGGAAAAGGCACCGATAATCGCCCGCATTAAGGCGGGTGAATCATTACCTGTCAATTGTATTGGTGATATTGACTGGTTTGTTGATGAAGCGGCTGTTGTTTCGAGTATTTGAAAATAATATCTGGATTAATTGAATCTGTAAACTATGCCAATGATACATAAAGCTAATGGTATGTAAATTTTTAGAACTTCATTTTGTACTACATGTTATTAGATAAATCGCTATTTTTGTTTTTTAATAAGTATTACTTTTATACGTTATAAGGAGGCTTACGCAATGAATATGCAAGAAATACGCAGTAGGGCAAAAGACTTTGGTATTAAAACATCACATATAAGTAAGCTAAAATTAATTCAGGAGATCCAGGCTTCTGAAAGCAACTTTAATTGTTTTGCATCGGCTGCGGAAGGCGAATGCGATCAAATGAATTGTTTGTGGCGCGACGATTGTTTTGCTGCCGCGAAAAAGTTACACAGTTAGGTTACGGTTATTTAACAGTCTTTATTGCCTGTTGGTATAAACGAACATAATGCTCGGCACTGGTATGCCATGAAAAGTCGCCACTCATGGCGTTGCGTTGCAGTTGACGCCATTGGTCTGACTGCTGATACATAACGAGCGCCCTTTTAACGGTTGTTAAAAGGGCAGCAGCATTTTTTTCTTTAAGCACAAAACCATTAGCTGTGCCGTAGGCCATATTTTTTTCACTGGCGTCGATAACAGTATCAGCCAGTCCGCCGACGGGCGCAACGATGGGTAAAGTGCCATAACGCAAGCTATATAACTGGTTAAGGCCGCAAGGTTCAAATATAGAGGGCATTAAGTAGATGTCGCTGGCGGCTTCAATTCGATGTGCAAGGGCTTCATCATAACCAATGGTAACGTGCAGTTTGTTCGGGTGTTGACTGGCCCAGTTGGATAACTGGAGTTCATAATGCGACTCACCTGTGCCAAGAATAACAAATTGAAGCGGTAGTGATAACATTGTTTTCATCGAATCCAGAATAAATTCTAGCCCTTTTTGTTCGACCAAACGGCTGACCATGCCAATGAGAGGAATAGTGGGATCAACCGGTAATGATAATGCTTGTTGCAATGCTGTTTTATTAAGTGATTTTTTATTTAATGAACGGCGGTTATATTTTTGTTCCAGGTAGTGATCGGTTCCCGGGTTCCAGTGTTTTTCATTGATGCCATTGAGTATCCCACTAAGATCTTTTTTTCGATGTTTTAAAAGGCCGCCCAGGCCATAACCGTATTCTGGTTGAAGAATTTCTTTAGCATAGTTCGGGCTCACGGTTGTTATTTTATCGGCATAAGCCAGCCCGCCTTTTATAAAGGATAATTGCTCGTAAAATTCCAGTCCTTCTGGATGCCAGAGTTTTTTGGGTAGTTTTAAATCAAGAAAGGTCTGTTTGTTAAAAACCCCCTGGTAGGCGAGGTTGTGAATCGTAAAAATAGTGGCGGGTCTTTTTGAATGCAGGCTTAACAACGCAGGAACAAGGCCCGATTGCCAGTCATTACAATGCACCACATCGGGGTACCAGCTTAAGGCCAGCTTATTTAAAGCGATATCAACGGCGGCATAGCAGAATATAGCAAAGCGAAGTGCATTATCATCCCACTCACGACCATGTTGATCCATGTAAGGGCCGCCCGGGCGATTGAATGCGGCAGGACAATCCACTAGCCAGACAATAACATGGCTGCCGGGCAAACGAGTTTCAATAATTTTAATCAAATGATTATGGTAGTGAGTTTTTGCCAGAATTTTAATTTTCTTAATTTTCTTAAGGACTTCAGGATAAGCCGGTAATAATAATCGAACGTCCTGTGATTGTTTTAATAAAGCGGCTGGCAAACTGCCGGCAACATCGGCCAGGCCGCCGGTTTTAATCAGTGGAAAGGCTTCGCTGCTCAGATAAAGAATTTTACTCATGGTGTTTTTTTGAGTATCAACCCGGCCAGTGGCGGGAGTGTTAATTTTAGAGATGCTGGTTGGTTCATCCATTTAATGTTTTCAGCCTGAATAGTGGAATGGCTACCGGCATTACTGCCTGAATAATAGTCCGAATCAGAATTAAAAAGAATTTGATACTCTGCAACTTCTGGCACACCAATGCGGTAGGCTTCCCGTACTATGGGGGTAAAATTTAAGACAATAATAATAGATTCATGTTCTGATTTTCTTAAGTAGGATAAAACAGATTGTTCCGTATCATGACAGTCGATCCATTCAAATCCTATATCATCAAAATCATACTGGTACAGAGCAGTTTGTTGCCTGTATAAGTTATTCAGATCCGCTACAAGTTTTTTAACGCCAGCATGGAGAGGATATTGCAGCACATACCAGTCGAGTATTTTATCGTGGTTCCATTCTTCACCTTGGCCGAACTCACAGCCCATAAACAAAAGTTTTTTCCCGGGGTAGGTGAACATATAGGTATAAAGTAAGCGCAAGTTTGCAAATTGTTGCCATTCATCGCCTGGCATTTTATACAGCAGAGAACTTTTACCGTGTACCACTTCATCGTGCGAGAAAGGCAGGATAAAATTTTCGCTAAACAGGTACAAAAGGCCAAAGGTTAATTGATCGTGGTGAAAATGACGATGGACAGGATCCTTTGAACAATACGTCAGGCTGTCATGCATCCAGCCCATATTCCATTTCATACTAAAACCCAACCCGCCGATATTCGTTGGTCGTGTTACCTGCGGCCATGCGGTGGATTCTTCTGCCATCATCAATGTGCCGGGAAAGTGAGAATGCGTTGCTGTATTTAATTCGCGAAGAAATTCAATGGCTTCAATATTCTCGTTGCCGCCATGACGGTTAGGCAGCCAGTCGCCTTTTTCGCGTGAATAATCCAGATAAAGCATTGAAGCCACGGCATCGACGCGTAAGCCGTCGATGTGATATTCCTCTAACCAGAACACCGCGCTTGATATCAGAAAGTTTTTAACTTCATTGCGACCATAGTTATAAATTAATGTGCCCCAGTCACGGTGTTCGCCGCGGCGTGGATCTTCATGTTCGTATAATGCACTGCCATCAAATTTTGCTAGACCGTGTGCATCTTTTGGAAAATGTGCCGGCACCCAGTCGAGTAAAACACCAATATTATGTTGATGACAGTAGTTCACAAAATAACGAAAATCATCCGCGTCGCCAAAGCGGCGGGTTGCGGCAAAGTAGCCCGTGGTTTGATAACCCCAGGAGGCGTCCAGCGGGTGTTCGGTAATGGGCAGCAATTCAATATGAGTAAAGCCGGTCTCTTTTATATAATCGACCAGCCGATGCGCGAGTTCACGATAATTCAGAAACTGACCCTTGTTATCCCGCTGCCATGAACCCAGATGACACTCGTAAATAGACAGTGGTTCATGTAGCCAGTCGCGTTGCTCTCTGGCTTTTAGCCACTTTTGGTCTTGCCAGTTAAATGTAACAGCATCACGAATGACGGAGCCCGTGCGTGGTCGCAGTTCCAGTTGCTGTGCATAAGGATCTGATTTGGATTGAATTTCTCCGGAACGGCTATGTCGGATTTCAAATTTATACAATGCGCCGTTTTTTACTTCAGGAATAAAAAGTTCCCATACACCACTTGCTCCACGTGAACGCATCGGGTGACAGCGACCATCCCAGTGATTAAAGTCACCAATCACACTCACGCGTGAAGCATTGGGTGCCCAGGTGGCAAACTGCACCCCGCGAATTCCATCAATTGTTTTAACATGCGCCCCCAGAATTCGGTAAATGTACAGATGTTTGCCAGCGGAGAACAGGTTTAAATCATAATCCTCTATTTGTGGTTTAAAGCTATAGGGGTCGTAATAGGAATTCTCGCCATTTGTTCTACTGGTGCAGGTAACCAGGTAATGTTCTTCAATTTGATCAAGTTGCTCCAGGCAGACAAAAAAGTCGCTATTAGCTAGACGCAGTGTCGGGATATTTTTTTCGCCAATGCTTAATTGATTTGTATCAGGAGAATAGAACAGGATATAGCTATCATGATGGGCTGTTTGCTTGCCTAAAACTTTAAATGGGTCGTGATGATTCGCTTGCGCGATCTTTTTGAGATCATCCTTTAGCGTTGCATGTATTAAGTTCGCTTTATCTGCTGCTGAGTTATTGAATCGGGGCATAAACAGACTATCCTTGATAGACACATATATTTTACATCAATAATCGTTGTTATGTATTGTATTTGTACAGAGTTACGCAGGTTCTGTACACACTTTCATTTTTCCATTTTGTAACACAAGCAGGCTTTAGTCAGGGCTATTATAAGGTTGAACTTAATTTTATGCCAAGTTACTAATATATATTGACACATTAATGTATGGGTAGTCGTGTTGCCGTCACTATAATGTCATGCTTGTTTAATATTGTTGATAAGGAATTTCTTTTACGTTTAAGTTATAAATCAATAAAGGTAAAAACACACGGATGAACAAACAAAAATCACCACGTTTTGTCAGTAACCTGACCCGTAATACCCTTGCGTTAATTATGGCGGGTGGCAGAGGAGAGCGACTAAAACATTTGACAATGTGGCGCGCAAAACCTGCCGTGCCATTTGGTGGGAAATTTCGAATCATCGATTTCCCACTTTCAAATTGCATTAATTCCGGGATCCGGCGGATAGGTGTTATCACCCAATATAAAGCCCATTCTCTTATTTTGCACATACAACGGGGCTGGGGGCATTTGCGTGGCGACTTTGGTGAATTTGTTGAGTTATTGCCAGCGCAACAGCGTATCGAAGCGTCATGGTATGCCGGTACGGCCGATTCAATTTACCAGAACCTGGATATTATCCGCTCGCATTCTCCCGATTATGTCTTAATCCTTGCCGGGGATCATATCTATAAAATGGATTATGGTGCGATGCTCGCAAAACATGTTGAACACAAAGCGGATGTCACGATAGGTTGCATTGAAGCACACCGGCAGCAAGCCTCTGCTTTTGGTGTAATGGGGGTCGATAAAAATTTACGCATTCATAGTTTTACTGAAAAACCTGAACAACCTGAAACCGTGCCGGGTAAGCCGGACGAATCGTTGTGTTCAATGGGTATATATATATTTAATACGGATCTATTGTTTGAATTATTAATCCGTGATGCGGATACGCCCAACTCCAGTCATGATTTTGGTAAGGATATTATTCCTCATGTCATCAATGAATACCGTGTGTTTGCTTATCCCTTTATTAATGCCAGTAGTGGTATACAGTCTTACTGGCGAGATGTGGGTACGGTGGATGCTTTTTGGGAAGCAAATCTGGAATTGATTGGCGTCACACCTGAACTCAATTTATATGATGATGAATGGCCAATCTGGACGAGTCAGGAGCAGTTACCACCGGCTAAATTTATTTTTGACGATGATAAAAGACGCGGCATGGCCATCGATTCAATGGTATCCGGTGGCTGTATTATTTCCGGCGCCAAGGTGCGTCATTCACTGCTTTTTTCGAATGTGACAGTCGATGATTATTCAAAGGTAGAAGCGTCGGTGGTGTTACCGGATGTGACCATTGGCAAGCACTGTAAAATTTACCATGCGGTGATTGATAAGGGTTGTGATATACCGGATGGATCCGTTATTGGGAAAAATGAAGAGGAGGATAAAAAGCACTTTTATATTTCACCAAATGGTGTGGTGTTAGTAACGCCCGAGATGCTGGGGCAGGTTATTCATCATGTCAGATAATAACAGCAATGCCTTGCCACTGAATCTGGTTATCTACTGGCATATGCACCAGCCTGAATATCGCGACCTGCGTAATGGCGAATACCATTTACCCTGGACCTATCTGCATACGATTAAAGATTATGTGGATATGGTTGCGCATCTCGAAAACAATGAGCAAGCACGTGCCGTGGTTAATTTTGCTCCCGTGTTGCTTGAGCAAATTGATGACTACGCACAGCAGCTCGATGGTTACTTGCATCATGGCAAGGCGCTAAGAGATTCGCTTTTATCTGCATTAGCTGATCCGGTTCTGTTTCTGGATCAGGAAAAACGTGTGCATATTATTAAAGCATGTTTACGTGCAAATAAAGAACGTCTGGTTGAGCGTTTTGCTATTTTTAAAATACTGACTGAAATGGCCGAAGTCGCGTTACAAAATTCAGAAAGACTAACGTATTATTCGCAGCAGTTTTTTGCCGATATGCTGGTGTGGTATCACTTGGCATGGATGGCCGAAACCGTACGTACAACCGACCAACGTATTATCGCATTAATGAAAAAGGGGCAGTGTTTCAGTGTACGTGATCGTCATCTGATGATTGAAATTCTTAATGAGCTGATCAGTGGTGTTATTGGGCGTTATAAAAAACTTGCCGAGAGCGGCCAGATAGAACTATCAATGACACCGTATGCACACCCGATTGTGCCACTACTCATTGATATTAAATCAACTCAACAGGCCATGCCTGATGCCGAATTACCGCTTACCAATGAATATCCTGATGGCTGGGAAAGAAGTCGTTGGCATATGCAAAAGGGCATTGAAGTCTTTAAACGCTATTTTGGTCGGCAGCCACAGGGTTGCTGGCCGTCCGAAGGCAGTATCAGTGCTGAAACCATCCAGCTTATTTCAGAGATGGGTTTTAAGTGGCTGGCCAGTGGTGAAACCGTATTGCGAAACTCATTACAAAAGTCGGATATTATTACGGACGATTGTATTCATGAAGCCTATCAATACCGCGATACTAATAGCGCCTGTTTTTTTCGGGATGATGGTTTGTCTGACTTAATTGGTTTTAAATATTCAAACTGGCATGCTGATGATGCGGTGGCGAATCTTATTCATCATCTGGAAACCATTGCAGAAAAATGCGTGGATAAACCCGATGCGATCGTATCCATCATACTTGATGGTGAAAATGCCTGGGAATATTATCCGCAGAACGGTTATTACTTTTTGAGTGCATTATATGAAAAGCTATCTCAACATAAAGGGATCCGGCTGACGACTTACAGTGAATACCTTGCTTCACATAAAACAAGAAAACCCATTAATGAAATCGTTGCGGGTAGTTGGGTATTTGGCACATTTTCAACCTGGATAGGTGACAAAGATAAAAACCGGGCATGGGATATGCTGGTTGATGTAAAAAAAGTGTATGACCGGGTTATTAATGAAGGGCAACTATCAGGAGAAGAATATGAACTTGCCAGACTACAATTGGCAACCTGCGAGAGTTCGGACTGGTTCTGGTGGTTTGGTGAATATAACTCAGCCGAATCTGTTGCAGCATTTGATGAACAGTATCGTTTGCATTTAAGTAATTTATATCAATTATTAAAGGTTGAACCGCCTGAATATCTGGCAAATGCATTTTCATTTGGTTCGGGTGACCCTGTTATGGGAGGCGCAATGTTGCCTGGTCAACAACCATAAATAATGGTCACCAATATCAATTACACTGAAGTAAATCGGCAAAGAGCAGCGGGTGTATTACTGCACCCCACATCATTGCCGGGGGCTGCGGACAATGGTGATATTGGGCATGAAGCTTATCGGTTTATTGAGTTTCTTCATGCTTGCGGTTTTAAAGTATGGCAAATGTTACCGTTAGGGCCAACGCATGATGACAAGTCACCTTATCAGTGCTTATCTTCGCATGCGGGTAACCCTGCGCTTATCAGTCTCGACTGGTTGTCGGATAAAGGCTGGCTTGAAAAGGGAAAGATTAATTTAAAAGAAAACGATGCAGCGTATCGTTCAGCCTGTTTGCAATTTTCGGCGGACTATTTTTATCAGTTAAAGGATCCGCTCTGGGAAAAAAATATTACAGAGTTTACCGAGGAGCATAATTACTGGTTAGCGAATTATGCTTTATTTATGGCTTTTAAGAAACGTTACAATAACAAGCCCTGGTATGACTGGCCTGAACCGGTTCGACACCGGGATAATGATGTTTTGAATGCAGCACGTCGGGATTTAGAGCCGTCGATCAAACAGATCATCTTTGAGCAGTTCGTTTTTTTTACTCAATGGCACGAGATCCGTGACTATGCAAAACACCATGGTGTACAACTTTTTGGTGATATGCCTATTTTTGTTGCGCGGGACAGTGCGGATGTTTGGGCGCAGCGAGAAAATTTTTTAATGGACAGTGATGGTGAAATGGTGTTTGTTGCCGGTGTGCCACCGGATGCGTTTACCGACAACGGGCAGCGCTGGGGTAATCCTCTGTATAACTGGCAGCAACTGGAGGCAACGGGTTTTAGCTGGTGGAAAGAACGTTTTCATACACAGTTAAAACTTTTTGATCTGGTGCGCATTGATCATTTTCGTGGCTTGCAAGCCTGCTGGCATATCCCTCAAACCGATGAAACCGCAATCAATGGTAGCTGGGTTGAAGTGCCGGGGCGGGCATTACTGAGTGAATTGTTCGAAACCTTTCATTATCTACCTTTGGTTGCCGAAGATCTGGGTGTGATTACGGAACAGGTGACGGAACTTAGAAAAGATTTTAATCTACCGGGGATGAAAGTTTTGCAATTTGCATTTGATGCCAATAACAGTAACCCGCATTTACCACACAATCATGAGGTTGACGATGTTGTGTATACCGGCACACATGATAACGATACAACATTGGGTTGGGTGGCTGATGAGAGAAATTATAACAAGGCCTACTTTGAAGAATACATTGATTTAAAAATTGAATCCGCCGAACAGGCAAGCTGGCTAATGATCCGTTTGGCAATGTCGTCGGTTTCTTTCTTGTGTATTTTGCCCATGCAGGATGTGCTCATGCTGGATTCGTCTGCACGTATGAATATCCCCGGGACGGTCACGGGTAACTGGCAATGGCGGTTTGAATGGCAACAGCTCAAAACGGAAAGAAAAGAGAAGTTGTCGCGCTTAATCACGTTGTATCAGAGGTAAAGTTATGTCAAAGGATAAAACATTATGTAATGTAAAACTACCGAAAATGCAAAGGCTGCCACGAGACAGTCAATCATTGGCAAATGATTTTGAACGTTACTTAACGCGTCATTTAGGCCGCTTTGTTGGTTGCGCGCCTTTTTACCTGTATGAAGCTTTGTCGTTCACAATACGTGACCGCATTATGATGAACTGGCGTAAAACCTGGAAGAAGCACGAACAAAAAGGGGTAAGAAAAGCATATTATATGTCGTTGGAATTTCTAATTGGTCGTTCATTAGGTAATCATATTCTTAATATTGGTTTAGACGTGAATACAAAAGCGGCAATGAATCAGTTTGCTTTACAGCTTGAAGAAGTTATTAGCGAAGAACAGGATGCGGGTTTAGGGAATGGTGGCTTAGGCCGTTTGGCTGCCTGTTTTATGGACAGTTGTGCAACATTAAAGCTTCCTGTTATTGGTTATGGTATGCGCTATGAATACGGTATGTTCCGACAGGAAATTGAAAATGGCTACCAGATCGAAGGGCCTGATCACTGGTTGCGCGATGGTAATCCCTGGGAGCTTGAGCGCCCTGAGTACACGCAGTTGATCAAGTTTGGCGGGCGTGTGGAAAAACACACCGAACATGCTGGTAGTACACGGAGTGTCTGGATAGATACATCGGATGTTCTGGCAATACCTTATGATGTTCCTGTGTCGGGATATCAAAATAAGACTGTTAACACTTTGCGCTTATGGAGCGCGAGTGCAACCAATGTTTTTAATCTGGATGATTTTAATGCCGGCAGTTATTCTGAAGCTGTCGAAGCAAAAAATGATGCTGAACATATTACGATGGTACTTTATCCGAATGACAGCAGTGAAAATGGTAAGGAACTACGTTTAAAACAACAATACTTTCTGGCATCGGCCAGTCTGCAAGATGTTTTTAGAATGTGGAGCCTGAATGAAGATAATGACTTTAGTCAGTTTGCAGAACAAAATGTTTTCCAAATGAATGATACCCACCCAACAATTGCAGTTGCTGAAATACTGCGACTGTTGATTGATGAAAAACATATGTCATGGGATGCGGCCTGGAAAATAACAACTCAAACAATGGCCTATACAAACCATACTTTATTACCCGAAGCACTGGAGAAATGGCCAGTGACATTATTTGAGAAATTATTACCGCGCTTATTGCAGATCATTTATGAAATTAATGCACGTTTTCTTCAACTGGTTTCCAGACAATGGCCGGGTGATACCGATAAGCAGATCAGAATGTCGATTATCGAAGAAGGTGATGTTAAGTATGTACGGATGGCCTATCTTGCCATTGTTGGAAGTTTCTCGGTCAATGGTGTGGCGGCTTTACATTCCAGATTATTGGTTAACGGCTTATTTAAGGATTTTTATGAATTATGGCCGGAGAAATTTAACAATAAAACCAATGGTGTTACACCACGCCGATGGATGGCGTATGCTAACCCGGCGATGAGTTCGCTAATAACAGAAAAAATAGGCGATGAGTGGGTGCGGGATCTGGACGCAATCAGCCAGTTAAAAAAATATATTACTGATAGTGAGTTTTCGGAACGCTGGTTTGCCGTTAAAAAAGAAAACAAACAACGTCTTGCCGATTTAGTAAAAGAAAAGTGCAATGTTGATTTTGATGTTAATGCATTATTTGACGTTCAGGTAAAACGCATTCATGAATACAAACGGCAGCTGTTAAATTTATTACATGTTATTCATTTATATGATCGTATTAAGCGCGGCGATATCGAAAACTGGACGAATCGTTGTGTGCTGATTGGTGGCAAGGCGGCTCCGGGCTATCAGCTGGCTAAGAAAATAATCAAGCTGGTGAATAATATTGCCGATGTAATCAACAATGATCCACAGGTTGGCAATAAGTTAAAACTGGCCTTTATTCCTAATTACAGCGTTTCTAAAATGGAAATTATTTGTCCTGGAACCGATTTGTCAGAGCAAGTATCAACGGCGGGCAAGGAAGCATCGGGTACGGGTAATATGAAATTTATGATGAATGGTGCTATCACCATTGGTACCTACGATGGCGCGAATATTGAAATACTGGATGCGGTGGGAGAGGAAAACTTTTTCCTGTTTGGTTTAAAAGCCGATGAAGTAGAAAAACTACACACAAATTACAATCCTGAACAGATTGTAAATGATGACCAGGACTTAAAGCATGTGATGCATCTGTTGTCGTGTGGGCATTTTAATTCATTTGAGTATGGCATCTTCGATGATATTATTGGCTCATTACTCAACCCTTCTGACCCCTGGTTAACCCTTGCCGATTTCCGAGCTTATGTTAATGCTCAGAGTAGGGTCTCGCGCGCTTATTTTGAGCGGGTTAACTGGGTGAAAATGAGTATCACCAATACTGCTTGTAGTGGTTATTTTTCTACGGATAGAACCATGCAGGAATATAACGCGGACATCTGGAAACTAAACAACTGATATAGAATGTTAGGTAATAACGTCAGGTGCCTCACGCTTAAAACGTTTCTTTACTTCAGAAATACTGTTTGCAATGTCAATTAAATCTGCCAGTGCTGTTTGTGTCTCTAAGCCAAAATCTGATGGCTCGGTTGTATAGCGTTCAATATAAACACGTAAAGTTGCGCCTTCGGTGCCGGTTCCTGATAATCTAAAGACGATGCGAGAGTTGTCTTCAAACAGAATTCGAATACCTTGATTTTTAGTAACGCTGCTATCAACGGGGTCAACATAGCTAAAATCATCGCAAAGAACAACTTTATAGCTATTATAATTCTTGCCGCTGAGTGAGGCTGTTTGTGTTCTCAGGTTTTGTATTAATTCGTCTGCCTGCGCACTATCGAGTGCTTCATAGTCGTGTCTTGTGTAGTAATGGCGGCCATAATGTAACCAATGCGAATGCATTATGTTTTCAACAGATTGTTGCTTAATGGCGATAAGATTAAGCCAGAATAAAACTGCCCAGATACCGTCTTTTTCCCGGATATGATCTGAACCAGAACCAAAACTTTCTTCGCCGCAGAGTGTAATACGATTATCATCCAGCAGATTACCAAAATATTTCCAGCCAGTTGGTGTTTCATAACAATCAATACCCATTGACTCGGCAACCTTGTCGACTGCTCGGCTAGTGGGTAAGGAACGGGCGACACCGCGTACCCCTTGTTTGTAGCCGGGTAAAAGATGGGCATTGGCGCTCATAACTGCGAGGCTGTCACTCGGGTTGACGAAAAAATTCTGGCCGATAATCATATTGCGATCACCATCGCCATCCGAGGCAGCACCAAAATCAGGTGCAGACGCACCTGCATTTAATCGAGAAACCAGTTCGGTGGCATGCGTTAGGTTTGGATCAGGGTGTTCACCAGAAAAATCTTCCAGTGGTATACCATTGATGACGGCTCCCACATTGGCTGAAAGTCGTTTACTAAATATTTCTTTCGCATAGGGGCCGGTAACGGCATGCATGGCATCAAAACACATGCTGAGTCGGCCAGAGGTAAACAGCAATTTTATTTTTGGAAAATCAAACAGTTCTTCCATTAAGTCGGCATAGTCGGTAACCGAATTGATGACGCTGATTTTCATGGCTCCCATATAGTAGGTGTTTTGCTGATCCAGATTAATATTCTCAGCATCGGCAATTTGATAGTCAGTGATATTTTTACTTATTTCATAAACCGCATCGGTAAAAGAAGTGGGCGCTGGGCCACCATTGGTGATATTAAACTTGATACCAAAGTCACCATCAGAACCACCGGGATTGTGGCTGGCAGAAAGAATAATCCCACCGGCTGCATGATATTTTCGGATCAGGTGCGAAACCGCAGGCGTAGAGAGTAAGCCATTCTCTCCAACCATTACATGTTTAATGCCATTTGCTGCGGCAATTTTTAGAATAACCTGAATCGCATGGCTATTGTAGTAACGACCATCACCACCAAGGATTAGCAGTGCATTTTTTAAGTTATTTGCCACATTGAAAATAGCTTGAACAAAATTTTCCAGGTAATGTTGTTGCTGAAAGTGGCCTACCTTTTTACGTAAGCCCGAAGTTCCCGGTTTTTGATCCGGGAAAGCTTGCGTTTTTATTGTATTTATTTTCATTTTATCAAGTATCCTGCTCGTTCCTTAATATAACGCTACATATAAGATGAGCCTGTCATTTTAAGCTTTATTTTAGCAAAGGGTAAGTACCATAAGACGGTATATTGATTGTGATAACAGGGTATTGTAAATCTCCGCTAATCAACTAAATTAAAGTAATATCAATCGATACTAATCCCATGTCCGGTAGCGATAGTATTATCATAAATGTAGACACTGCTTCGCATTTCAACAACATTAGATCAAGTTAATGGGACAGCAGCGATCAATTATATAGAAAAATAAACAACTTAAAATAGACAACAACAGGATGGTTGCATCATGCCCAGACTTACCGAGTCAGGCTCATGGTTAGCACTCGCAGAACATTATCATGAGATTAAAGATATTCATATGCGAGAGCTGTTCGAAAAAGACTCGGGCAGATTCGTCCGTTATTCACTTGAACTTAATGATATTCTTTATGATTATTCCAAGAATCGTATAAACGAACAGACAGTCAAGTTACTATTGCAACTAGCAAATACTGTTGATTTACCTGCCTGGATAGAAAAATTATTCAACGCCGAGCCGATTAACCACACCGAACACCGCGCAGTATTACATACTGCATTACGTGAGCAGGGAAATAAGCCGATTATTATTAACGGCGAAGATATCCTTCCAGAAATAAAAGCAGAACGGCAGTGGGTAAAGAAACTGGCAGAAAAGATCAGAATACGGCAATGGCGTGGTGTAACAAACCAGGCGATTACGGATGTAGTGAATATCGGTATTGGTGGCTCGCATCTTGGGCCAATGATGGTAACGGAAGCTTTATGGCCGCATAGCCTGCATGATCTAAATATACACTTTGTTTCCAATATCGATGAAAATCACATTAATGATACGCTGGAAAATCTGAACCCTGAAACAACGCTGTTTATTATCGCATCAAAAACATTTACCACACAGGACACGATGGTTAACGCTAAAACAGCTCGGCAATGGTATATCAGTAAATTAGGTAGTGATAACCACATTGAGCGTCATTTTACTGCGGTGACTTCGAATGTAAAACTGGCAAGAGCGTTTGGTGTTGCAGATGAAAATATCTTTAAAATGTGGGATTGGGTTGGTGGGCGATATTCACTTTGGTCGGCTATCGGGCTTTCAATTGTGATTGCCATTGGCTCTGAACAATTTGATGAACTACTTGATGGGGCGTATGAGGCGGACCAGCATTTCAGGAACAGCCCGTTGGAAAAAAATATTCCGGTGATGATGGCTTTGTTGGGTGTCTGGTATAACAATTTCTTTGATGCGCAATCGATGGCGATTTTGCCGTACGATCAACATCTACATCATTTGCCCGCCTATTTGCAGCAAGCGGATATGGAAAGTAATGGTAAATATGTTGATCGACAAGGGAATGACGTGGACTATACCACCGGCCCGGTTATTTTTGGTGAAATTGGCATCGCTGGTCAGCATGCCTTTTTCCAGTTGTTACATCAGGGTACTAAACTGGTACCGGCAGATATTTTGGCACCCGTTTATAACTTCCATTGTATTACACGGCATCATCGTGCGTTGATGTCGAATGTTTTTGCACAAACAGAAGCGTTAATGCGCGGCAAAACAGAACGGGAAGTGTACGCTGAATTAAAAGCCGAAGGACTGGGTGATGAACAAATTAAACAACTCCTACCGTATAAAATATTTCCTGGTAACCGACCGACCAGTTCATTGTTGTTTGACACACTCAATCCAAAAACACTGGGTTCCATCATTGCATTATACGAACATAAGATATTTGTTCAGGGGGTAATATGGAATATTAATTCATTTGATCAATGGGGAGTTGAGTTGGGCAAGCAACTAGCAACCAGTATTTTGAGTGAGTTGAATGATGCTGAACCGGTCTGTACACATGACAGTTCAACCAATGGCTTAATCAATCATTACAAAAAACGACGCAAGCGTCAAAAATCGTAACTTTTTACAAGGACGAATATGAACATTCTGGCTGGTGATATTGGTGGTACGAATACTCGTGTTGTTTTTGCAGAAGTAAGCCCAAATGGCCGGCGTATTGTTGCTGAGAAAAAATACCGCAGTGCAAACTTTATTGGCCTTGCTCAGGTATTAGAACAGTTTCTTAGTGAATATAAAATTACAGATAATATTCATACTGCCTGTTTTGCTGTGGCCGGCCCGGTTAAAGCGGGTGCAGTCGCTGTCACCAATCTTAGCTGGGTTATTAATGAGGAAGCGTTAAGTGAACACTTTCAAATACCAAAGGTAAAGCTTATCAACGATTTTATTGCGGTTGTTTATGGTATTAGAGAACTTAATGATCTTGATAACTTAATTCTTCAGCAAGGAGAACTTAACAGTAAAACAAATAAACCCAATGCGGTTGTTATTGGCGCGGGTACGGGGCTTGGCCTAGCGCATAGGAGCTGGATAAATGACCGTTATGAGGCTTTTTCAACGGAGGCTGGGCATAGCGGTTTTGCGCCGGAAAATGAACAACAATGCCAACTGCTCCACTGGCTGCAAAAGAAACAGTCGCATGTTAGTTTGGAAACAGTTTTATCGGGTCGAGGGTTGCTTACGATTTATAAATTTTTTCGTGAGCAGGGAGTCATTTCGGAATCAGAAGTTGTTAATGAAGCAATGAAAAAAATGGATCCTGCACGGCTAATAACTGAATATGCACTCTCAGACAATGATGCGCTATGCCAAAAAACATTAGCGTGCTTTATCGATATATACGGTGCCGCCGCAGCAAATGCCGCCTTGTATTTTTATCCTGTCGATGAGGTTTATATTGCCGGTGGCATTGGCATTAAGATAAAAGATAAATTAAACGGACAACGTTTTACCGATGCTTTTACAAATAAAGGTTTAATGTCGTCCAATATGGAAAAAATCAGAATTAAACTGATACTCCAGGAAAATGTCGGGCTTTATGGAGCGTTAACCGTCGCATTTGATTTTTAGAAAACCTGCGTGGCATCAAACACTGGCCCATCAACACAAACCCGTTTCATCACAATACCATCGTCGGTTTTAACTTCAACCACACAACCGGCACAACCACCCACGGCACAGGCCATAAATTCTTCCAGTGACACCTGGCAGGGGATATTAAATTCAGCGGCCAAATCAGCTACTGCCTGTAACATGGGGTGTGGTCCGCATGAAAAAATTTCAACTTCATTGCGTTGCGTATCATCGAGTGATTCTAACCATAAACGGGCAAGGTCGGTAACGTAACCTTCATGTACACCGGGGTAGCCCTGCAAACTTGCAAGACGGCAGGGAATATTCCAGTCTTCCATCAGTGGCATGGTGGCGGTGACCTCAGTGGGTAAGCCGGGAATAATAATTTGTGAAGGTTGCGCGCTAAAAGGAAACGGAACTTCTGAACCTAGAATCATAACGGGTTGATAATGGTTGCGTTGTTTCTTTAATCCTTCGGCAATAAAGATCATGGGTGGCATACCCACACCACCACCGATTAATAATGGCCGTTTGTATTGTTTATGTAACTCAAACGGTTTGCCAATCGGGCCGAGTAAGTCGATAACTTCGCCCTGCTTGCGTTGGGCGAGTTTTTTTGTGCCTTCGCCAACAGCTTTATATAAAAAATCCACCATGCCGCTGGATGGTTCGGTGCGCATAATCGAAATAGGTCGACGCATGGGTAAGCTCGGTGCACATTGAATGTGTACAAAACTACCGGCTTTGGCTTCGTTTGCAATAATAGGTGCATGCACTCGTAGAATATATTGTTCACCTGGATATTTTTCATGTGAAATAATTTCAGCGAGTTCTACATTGATAGTGTCGCGGTGTTGTTTGTTGCTCATATTTTTGCCGTCATTCCCGCGCAGGCGGGAATCCAGTGGGTGTTATCATTAATTAAAGAGAGGGCAATTAGATTGTGATTTGGAAAAACTTAAATATTACTCCACAAGGTCTATATTACTTGCTCTGTTAGCTCCTGGATTCCCGCCTGCGCGGGAATGACGGGGTTGTTTTTTAAATTTACGGCTGCTTACTCTAATCTTTTTGGTAAACAATATCGCCATCAAGCAAGGTATGCGTTACTTTACCTTGCAACTCCCAATCTGCAAATGGGGTGTTGTGCCCAGCGCTAATAAATTGCTCGGGTTTCACTGTCCAATCAGTTGTTGGATTAAAAATACAAATATCTGCGGCGCTTCCTATGCAAAGTGTACCGGCCTCGATACCTAAAATTTTTGCCGGTTCGATCGTCAATTTTTCTATCATGCTATTTAGACTTATAACCTTGTCGTTAACGAGTCGTAAGCTAAGCGGTAATAGTGTTTCTAAACCACTGATACCAGGCTCCGTTGCGCTGAAAGGAGCCAGTTTTGCGTCAGGACAATGCGGTTGATGGTCGCTGCATAACACATCGATATGGTTCTGGTGTAAGCCAAGGCGAAGTCCTTCTTTATCACGTTGACTTCTTAATGGTGGAATAACATGACAGTTACTATCAAAAAAACCAATATCCAGATCAATTAAATGCAAGTGGTGGATACTGGTATCGACCGTTATCGGTAAGCCTTGTTTTTTTGCCTGAACAATCATTAGCAAAGCGTTTGCTGAGGATATGTGTGAGAAATGGGCGCGTACACCGGTTTGCTCGATTAACATTAAGTCGCGTGATACCGCAGCGGTTTCTGCCGACTCCGGAATAGCTGGCAAACCAAGCCGGGTCGAAATAGCGCCTTCATGGGCACAACCGTTATTGGCCAGGCCAACATCTTCGGCATGTAAAAAAATGGTCATACCACAACTTGCGGCGTATTCCATTGCACGGCGCATGACTAAAATATTTTTCAGTGGTTTTAAGCCATTACTCACACCAACACTTTTAGCTTGTTGTTTGAGCATAGCCATTTCACTTAAGTGTTCACCCTGTAAGCCCAGAGTGAGCGCCGCTTGCGTGACAACATGGCACTTTGCCGCACGGGCGGCGCGTTGGTAAATAAGTTCGGCAACGGCGGTGCTATCAATGCAGGGGTCGGTATCGGGTGGTATGCAAACCGTGGTGATCCCACCTGCGGCAGCGGCAGCAGTTTCAGATGCAATGGTGCCTTTATATTCCATTCCCGGTTCACGTAAACGAACACATAGGTCAACAATGCCAGGCATAACGATTTGATCGCTGGCATCGATTGTTTTATCGGCTTTAAAGTTGGCTGGTTTTTTACCGAGGCCTAATATTTTACCGTCGGCAATGTAGAGGTCCTGTACTTTATCAATCTTATTTTGCGGATCAATGACGCGGCCTTGTTTTATAAGAACCTTTATTTTGCCGCTCATTTATTTTTTACCTTCAACATCGGTCGCTGGTTGACGCCCAAGTGTCATCGACATAATGGCCATACGCACCGCAATACCGTTGGTCACCTGTTCGAGGATAACCGATTGTGGACCATCGGCGACCGCAGACTCAATTTCGACACCGCGGTTAATTGGCCCGGGGTGCATTAAAATTGCATCAGGTTTTGCCAGTTTTAATTTTTCTTCGGTTATGCCGTAGGTATTAAAATATTCATGCTCACTGGGAAGCAAGGCGCCGGTCATGCGTTCACGTTGTAAGCGTAGCATCATGACCACATCAACATCTTTTAAACCTTGTTCCATGTCGTGATAAACATGAATGCCGAGTTCGTCGGTTCCCGGTGGTATTAAGGTGTTGGGTGCAATGGCGCGAATCTCGGGAACGCCGAGTGTGTTTAAAGCATGTATTTGTGAACGCGCAACGCGCGAGTGCATAATATCACCGACGATGGCAACGCGTAGTTTTGTAAAGTCCTGTTTGTGTCGGCGGATGGTAAACATATCTAGCATTGCCTGGGTGGGATGCGCATGTTGTCCATCGCCGGCATTAATGACGCTAATATGCGGCGAAACATGTTCGGCAATAAAATGTGCCGCGCCGCTTAAGTGATGCCTGACAACAAACATATCGCAATGCATGGCTTCAAGGTTGCGTAACATATCCAGCAGGCTTTCACCTTTAGAGGTCGAGGATGTATCGATGTTTATATTCAAAACATCGGCCGATAAACGTTTTGCGGCAAGTTCAAAGGTGGTGCGGGTTCGGGTACTGGCTTCAAAAAATAAATTAACAATGGTTTTGCCACGCAGTAGTGGGACTTTTTTAACTTGCTGGGTGCCAACGGTGGCAAAATTTTCTGCCGTGTCGAGAATATCGGTGAGTGTTTTTCGTTTTAATCCATCAATGGTCAAGAAGTGTCGGAGCAGACCGTTGTCGTCAAATTGAATATCGGTTTGCGTCATCTTTTTATTGAACCTCAAGTTTTAAAGGTTCGGGGCCGGTTAGTTTAATATGCTGGCCGGTTTTTAAATCAATCTTTTTACCAACAATGTCCGCCGCAATGGGCAATTCTTTACCGCTGCGTTCTATTAATGCCACCAGGGTGACTGAAGCTGGTCGGCCATAGTCAAAAATTTCGTTGAGAGCAGCGCGAATGGTGCGGCCGGTATGTAATACGTCGTCCACCAGAATGATATGTTGCTCATCGATACTGAATGGCAAGCTCGAAGGCTGCACCTGTGGGTGCATGCCAACGCGAGTGAAATCGTCGCGGTAAAAACTAATGTTCAAGCTGCCCAGTGGCTGTTCTATTTTAAGCGCTTGATGCAGCGACTCGGCTATCCAGACGCCACCAGTATGAATGCCGATCATATGCGGATCGTTGAGTTTGTGGGTTTGAATATAGGAATTAAGATCAGATGCCATGCTGGCCAGCAGTTCGGTTACTTTTTGCTGTTGGGGCATACTTTCTCACTTTGCTTAGATATTTCGCTGCGTTTAATTCAGGCTGTTTATTGTCGAAACCAGCTTTCAACAATGAGTTGTGCAGCTATTTTATCAATATCCAGTGCGGTTTGTCTTTTATTTGTGTGTTTTTTACCAAAATAATTATTTCTGGAATTTATCTCTTTAAGTCGCTCCTCGGCCTCATAGGAGCTAAGCCGTTCATCCATAAATTCGACTGGTAAGTTAAATCTGCCATTGAGACGATTGCCAAATTTCTTCGCCGCCTGAGTCATGGGCTGTTCTTCGCCATCGAGGTGCACAGGTAAGCCAACCACTAGTATATTAGGTAGCCATTCATCGATTAAATTTTTGATAGCATTCCAATCGGGTTTTTGGTTTAGGCTGGGTAGCGTCACCAGCGGCGTAACAGTTTGGGTAATGGATTGGCCCACCGCAACACCGATTTTTTTAGTACCGAAGTCAAAGCCTAATATGGTTTGAGGAGAATGAGTCATGGGGATTATTTTAGCATTGCAGGGAAAAAATATTAACCGCAGCGGCACAGCGAAAACATAATTTGTTAATGCCTTATTGATAAAAGATGCTTGTGCGAGTTCATGGTTAATTAGCAATCATATAAAATTATGTTTCAAATATATTTAAGGTGTCAGGGCGATGTTAATAAATTTTTTTCGTCGTATTGTCCTGAGTATTATCGGCAAATAACATGAAAAAATACTCCTGGGCTGTGTCGTGCCGCCGTGGTTAAAAAATTTAACTAAGCGTGCCCAATATCAGTAGACATTAAACTTAACTCAATGCCCAGATTCTTTGCCGCAAGAGTCCATTGATTTTCGGTTGGTGTCTCAAAAATAATTTTTCCATCCGCGGTACCGTTTAACCAGGCATTAGAAAGCAGTTCCTGTTCAAGCTGGCCTTCACTCCAGCCTGCATACCCCAGCAAAATTAAATATTTTTGCGGGCCTTTGTTTAAAGCAATGGCTTCGATAATATCTTGAGACATGGTTAAGCTAATCGAGTCAGACACAACCAGGCTGGCATCCCATTCTTCAACATTGGAGTCAGACGTTTGATGTAAGACAAAACCACGGTCAGCCTGAACCGGGCCACCAGCATAGACGGGGATAGAGGCAATATCGGGGTCGTCGGTTGGCATTTGTAAATGCTCCAGTAAATCACCCAGGCCAACATCAAGCGGACGGTTAATGGTAACGCCCATCGCACCTTCTTCATCGTGTTTGCAAATATAGCTGACGGTATGGAAAAATTCCGGATCGAGTAAATTTGGCATTGCAATTAAAAATTGATTGGTAAGGCAGGTGGTTTTGAAGTCGCTCATGGGTTTAAGTATTGACCAGAGTTAAGCATCAAGCAAGGTATTCCCGGCGTATTTGTTTTTTTGCTAGCGAGCCGACATGCCTAAACGATTATTGTTTTTAAAGCGCCAGACGCGAGGAATATGTAACACTTTGGTGTCTTTTAAAATTTCTTTTGTCAGTGGTAGGTAAGGTGAGGCCAATCGCACAATACGGATTGCCGCTTTATCGAGTACAGCATGCCCTGATGAACGGAGTATTTTGACAGACAGTAAACTGCCATCGGGGTTAATTGCAACGTCCATCGTGAGTTGACCGGTAATATGGTTTTGTACAGCCTCACTGGGGTAATTAATATTGCCAAGCCGTTCTACCTTAGAGCGCCAGGCATCAAGGTAACTTGCAAAGCGGTGTTGCTTGGCATTGGCGGCGTTAATATAAGTGTGTTCAGGATTTTTCTGATAGGTTTGTTTTAGTCGGTTAATTTCGGCACTTATTTGTGCCAGCTCGCGGCTGCGTTCAAGCAGTTGCGCTGCTGTGACTTTAGTGGTTTCAATGGGAATAATCTCTTGCTGTTTTTCACTGAAAACTTTTTCTTTTGCCTTGTCGATTGTTAGTAGTTCTTGTTGTTCAGTTTTTTCTTTTATTTTAGGGGGCGCAACTTCATCGCGACTATTGGGCGCAAAGCCCTGTTCCTGAGTGGGGGTGGGGTTAGAAAAGGGACTGCTGGGTCGCACCTTATCATCGATATTGCCGCCGCCAATTTGATTTGCCTGCGCAAGGTAGTCAGCTTCTTCCGGTGCCTCGTCATTTTTATTATGCACCAGAGTGATTTCCATGGTGCTTAAATCAGAGGCGTCTTTTAAGAGCTCTAAATCAAAACTAACACCTAAGATAATAATGGCGTGAATGGTCAGAGCAAAAAAGATGGTCATGCTCAGGCGTTCGGAGCTTTTGTTTGAGTTGCTAAATTGAATTGGGTCGAGAGCGATGTTGGACATGCGGGTTACTTTAGCATGTTTTTTAATTTTACGGGTATTGCCGGGGGAGGTTATAGAAGCCGAACATGCGTAGCATGTTCAGGCATAAATACGCGTACAGAAGACGCGCACTAACTATTTAATTTTAGCTTCTTTATATTCAACGTATTTACGCACAACAGGATCGTATTTTTTCATCACCATTTTATCTGGCATAGTACGTTTGTTTTTAGTTGTAGTGTAATAATGGCCAGTGTTGGCTGTTGATACTAATTTAATTTTATCACGCATGATGTAAGTTCCTTAGAATTTTTCGCCGCGGCTACGCATTTCAGTTAATACAGAATCGATACCTTTTTTGTCGATAATACGCATGCCTTTTGAGCTTAAACGTAACCGTACAAAACGGCTTTCAGACTCAACCCAAAAACGGTGAGTTTGTAAATTAGGTAAAAAACGGCGACGGGTTCGGTTTTTCGCGTGAGAAACATTGTTTCCCGACATAGGGCGTTTACCCGTTACTTGGCATACTTTTGCCATAATATTGCTCCAAAAACGTAATAATTCCGCTTAAACAGCATTCGTTGCCATTCACAGCGTCAAAAAGAGCGCGCATTTTAAGGAAATCAGCGCCCCGTGACAAGGTTTATTCGCCTAAAAGCAGAAAATAGTTCTTAGTTTGGGTTTGATTCAAAAGCTTATTTTGGGTTCTTATCGCGTTTTTGGGCTGGGGTTACTATTTTACCCTGATTAACGCAGGGTATACTCTGTAACGTATTTATAAATAATGTGACTTGTAACTCACACTAGTGGCTTTGGATGGCATAAATCAATGACTAAATTTACATTTTTCCTATGCATTAGCGTGTTGTCTTTATCGGGCTGCGGGGGGGGAGCATCGTCACCCTCACCTCAAACGCCGCCTGTGGTCGAAAAAACACGAAGCTTCTATATGGGTTTTACGCCATGGCCGTATGATGCAACCGTCAATGCGGTGAACGTGACTTACCAAAAAATACAACAGCAGGGCGACCTTATTCATCATCAAATGATGCAAGGTATTCCGTGGGATGAAGCCTTTAATCAAATCGCATACCCGCAAGGGGTTGAAGATGACCTCTCTGGGCGGTTAAACCAAACATTGGCCGGGATGAAAGTATTACTGTCGATTGATTCACTGGACTCAACGCGCAAAGCGCTGGCAAATAACTGGGGGAATAACGGCGAAGAAGCAAGACCGGCTCCTTGGGATAGCCTTAGTTTTGATAGCCCTGATGTGATCACCGCTTATACCAATTTTGCTTTAGATCTTATTGCACGTTTTAATCCAACACACTTTAATTATGGTACCGAGGCCAGCGAACTTATTCTGAATGATCTGGCTCAGTACACAAAATTTAAAGTTTTTGCTGAACAAGTTTATAAAAACATTAAGCTGCAATATCCTAATTTAAAATTGATGCTATCGGTTGGCTTGAAAAGTCCATCATCCTCAGAAATGAGTACTATTCAGCAAAACCTTGCCGATATATTGCCCTATGTTGATGTGCTTGGTGTTAGCGTTTATCCCTATATATTTTTTAACCATGCAGATAAAGGTAACCCCGATAACTTACCCGCTAATTGGCTAAGCCAGGTCAACCAGTTGGCACCGGGCAAGCCTATTGCTATTACCGAGACAGGTTGGGTAGCAGAAGATCTGGTTATTTCTGTTTTTAGTGTCAATGTTGCGAGTAATGAAGCGAGTCAAGCTAGGTACGTTGCTCGATTATTGGATGAAAGCAACCAGCTTTCAGCCGAGTTTGTTATTTGGTGGAGCGTAATCGACTTTCAGGCATTATGGGAAGGGGTGCTTTTAAAAGACGACCTTGCGGCCATCTGGCGAGATATTGGTTTGTATAACGAACAAGTGCAAGCTCGAAGTGGTTTAACGGAGTGGCAGCAATATCTAGCACGGAGTAAGATCTGAGTTCAAAAGGAAGAACGATTCGTTAGGGGGCAGGTCTTGCCTTGCGTCTCGGTGAATCGAGTTTATTGGGGGAAGCCCTGGCTGACCTCGTAGCGTGTTTTGTATAATGAAACAGTACCGGTGCGAAAGGCATTACGCGGCCTCCGGCGGCGTTTTTTATTAACAGAGAAATCCAGAAAAACAAGGGGTGATAAATCACCCTGTAAAATTTATAGCGTTGTTAAATTGTGCTTAAGTATTGAATTTGAACTTTCGTATTACATCGGCGGAGCGGCATTAATTTTACGAATAGTGCCACGGTAACGCCCTGTCACGCTTACTTCGTTCCCTGCATCAAGGTAAAATTTTTCGATTGGTGTTCTAATTTCAACACGTCCGCTATACAATTTAAAGTGTGATTGCTTATCTTTTGGTGAATAGCTTATTTCTATATCCGTACCTCGAATGCCGCACACTGTTGTACCCGCTCGTACCGAAAAAACAGAACTTCTACGCCAGCCTTGAAACAAAGCTCGAGCAGTACCTTTAAATACATCCATTAAAGTAACCTCCCGTTTCCAGGGCAACTTAGACATCGCAAGTTCTTTGGTTATTTTTATTTCAGAATTAGGTTGTATATCAAACTGAATACTCCCCATACCCGAAATATGCTTTGACAAGAAATAGATTCGAGAAAACCCCATACGGTTGGTCACAATGGTATCACCAGCGGAAATAATCATACCTACATAAGCGGGTACTGCCCGGTTATTATCTGCAGTAATGAGACGAACAGTATCTTTTGTTAAAGCACTAAAGATAGCAACGACGTTGTCTGCATTTCTTATGAAGCGGTTTCTCTTTAACCTTAATTGTTTCAACTCACCTTTGGGAAACCCTATCCCTATTGTATAATAACGCTTGGTTAACCTGTCGTAGGCGTCAGCCATTTCTTTCCATGTTCTCGTTTTTAAAGCTAAGGCATCAGGAAATATTTCTCCCGCAGCCTTTAATGTCCAATAAAAACATTCATTAAAGGTTGTTAATGCCTGCTTTCTTTTTATATTAAGGCTGTCAAATGTTGCATTGTAATTTGTGCTTGATATTCGCCCTTTATTAAAGTCATCATTCAGTATACGCAACCTGTTTTTTAGCTTACGTAAGACGCTCGCTTTTTTTCCACAACGAAACGGTTTGTTAATATAGTCATCGACATCATCGAGCTGCATTAAAATTTCAACGGTCTTAATTTGCTTATTTATGGCTTCTAATTTTTTTGCATTGTCACTGTAAGCAAAAGCTTGAATGGGTAGCAAAAGAACTCCCGCAAATAAACATAAGTTTTTTATTTTAGTCATATCAAAGCCCATTTCGTTTAATTAGCCTTGCGCCCTCTACCGGGCCATAATATTTAATTAATAATTTTTTCCAGCAAGCTGTATTGTAACCTCCCCTTGACGTCCAGCATTGGCGAGAAAGCTGATCATTAACATAAGTAGCACAGCGATAAGCCGAACTATTCTTATTAGCAAAAACTTGAAGCCCTTCTTCACCAAAGCGTCTTTTACGGCAAGGCCCAGTCCCTACCCATGGTCCGTACTTACTTCTTTTTGGGCTACTTGATTTACGGTTGCAGTCTGCACCGTTTTCAATGGGGGCACCAAGTAAGCCTTTAAAACAGTCATCCGCCCTATAACGCGGTGCTGGATTATTGTAGCGATTATTATTTGTTTGCCTGCGCTGAATTTTTTTAACCGGTGCATTACCTAAATTGGCACCGGAAGAGTCGCGTCTAAAATATAATTCCCGTTGCTGTTGTTTTTCCCTGGCCTGTTGCTTTTGCCTTCTGGCATTTTCTTCTGCTGCTCTGCGTTGTGCCGCCCACTTACGTGTGTATTCGGAACTATAGCCTTCAGCCTGAACATTTAAAGTAAAGCTAATGGTACTTAACATCACTAAAAGAAAAAACGTTCTATTTATTTTTATAGTACCCATAAATTACCCCTATTAACTTATAAATATATCAACATCCCTTTAGTTTTATTTTTTTCAAATATATTTAAAATTACTGCACTGATGAATAGTAACGCTAATTACCTTTTGTTACTATAAGCAAGAGTAATGGAAATGAAAAACAGGCAGAGAAAAATTTGAGGACAGCCCCTGCTCTCGCTAATATACTAATCGTTAACCATATACTAGCAAACTTATAGTATTTGATTGAAACGTCGCCTGCTTTTTGATGCATAAATACCGAGTTAGGTTCCATATAAAAATCTACAACAAACCCCGCTCCGTAAACGACACACAATAACCATCACCCACTATTATATGGTCAAGCACCCGTATTTCGACTACGCCTAATGCTTTTCGGAGTTGTTGAGTAATTTGTTTATCCGCCATGCTCGGTTCAGCCACACCAGATGGGTGATTATGCGCAAAAATAACCGCAGCGGCATTATATGATAAGGCTTGTTTAACCACTTCACGTGGGTAGACGCTGGCACCAGCAAGGGTGCCTCGAAAAAGTTCGCAGTATTGAATAATGCGGTTGCGGTTATCGAGGTAGATACAGGCAAAGACTTCGTGTGGGTAGTCGCGCATTTTGGCCTGAAAGTAGCTTTTGGTGCTATCGGCATCGGTTAAGGAGTCGCTGCGTTGCAGGGATTCAAATAAATGTCGCTTGCTCAGTTCCAGCACGGCTTGTAGTTGGGCATATTTTGCGGGCCCCAGGCCTAGGTGCTGGCAAAAGTCGGTTTGGCTGGCCGTGAGCAATTGTCGCAAGCTGCCGAAGTTGTTGATAAGTTCGCGAGCAAGATCCACGGCAGTTTTACCTTTAATGCCGGTGCGCAGAAAAATAGCGAGTAATTCGGCGTCGGATAATGATGCTGCGCCTTGTGTAAGCAACTTTTCGCGGGGGCGTTCAAGTTTGGGCCAGTCCGTTATAGGCATTTTGAGATTTCCTTATCTGTTTGTTAATAATATACGAGAAAATGTGTTTATTTCACAGCGAATTCGTAATTATTTGTTAGAATAAATAACTTATGAAAAGATTGGCTAACAAACGGATTTTATTGGGAATTACCGGTAGTATCGCCGCTTATAAAGCAGGTGAAATTATTCGGCGCCTAAAAGAATATAATGCCGATGTGCGGGTGGTGATGACCCAGGGTGCCACCGAATTTGTAACACCTTTAACTTTTCAGGCCTTATCGGGCAATCCAGTCCATCAACACTTATTAGATAATGAAGCAGAAGCGGCCATGGGACACATTGAACTGGCGCGCTGGGCAGATATTATTTTGGTGGCACCGGCCAGTGCCGATTTTATCAGTCGATTATGTCTGGGGCGGGCGAATGATCTGCTCGGTGCGCTGTGTTTAGCCAGCCATGTGCCTTTGGCGTTAGCACCGGCAATGAACCAGCAAATGTGGAAAGATCCGGCCACGCAAACGAATGTACAAACCTTAAGGAGCCGGGGTGTTTTATTATTTGGCCCGGAAAGCGGTGAGCAGGCCTGTGGTGAAGTCGGCGAAGGTCGTCTGATACAGCCGAATCGTTTGTTAGAGGCTCTGTCAGATGTGTTTATTACAGGGAGTTTAACGGGGCGAACTGTTTTAGTGACGGCCGGGCCGACCGTTGAGGCTATCGACCCCGTACGGTATTTATCCAACCATAGCTCAGGTAAAATGGGTTATGCAATTGCAGCCGCTGCAATAGAAGCGGGAGCTGAAGTTATTTTAGTCAGTGGCCCGGTCGATAATAGTTTAACCTTACCGCATGCGGTGAAACGGATTGCGGTCACCTCGGCTGAGCAAATGCTGGAGCAGACACGTACTTTTGCGGCTCAAGCTGATATTTTTATTGCTGCGGCAGCGGTTGCAGATTATCGTCCGGTTGCCGAAAATACTGAAAAAATTAAAAAGTCTGCCGAGACCATTATGCTGCAGCTTCAGCGTAACCCGGATATTCTGGCTACCATTAAACGCGAAGCCCCCTGGCTTTTTAGTGTCGGTTTTGCAGCAGAAACAGAACATTTAGAAAAACACGCACGCCAGAAGTTACAGGACAAAGGTGTTGAGTTGATTGTTGCAAACTGGGTCGGCCATGCCGCAAGCGATACCGACGGCACGTTTGGTAGCGACAGCAATGCGCTTAAATTATTCTGGGACGGTGGTGAGCTTGATTTAAGCGTGGCCAGTAAAACCCGATTAGCTCGAGAGCTTGTTGCGCTAATAGCAAGCCAGTTTGATAATGCGATTGAGTCAGGTAGACTCAAGCTTGAACAAAAAAACAGTGAAAATATTGTGCAGTTTAAAAGTAAAGATAAAAATAATTGTTAACGATTTATTAAGTACAATTTTTTTCGTTGTGTCCTTCGTGTTCGTTGTGATTAAATTTTAAAGAGTTTATTCTCTTGGCGTCATTTAAAGGGAAACAGTGTGGAAGTCCAATGCAAAAAATACAATTAAAAATATTAGATAAACGTTTAGGCAACGAAATAGAAATGCCAACCTATGCAACCACCGGCTCTGCTGGCCTTGATTTGCGTGCTTGCCTGGACGAGGCTTTAACAATAAACCCTGGTGAGACGCATTTATTACCCACCGGGATGGCGATTCATATTGCTGATGAATCACTTGCCGCGATGATTTTGCCTCGCTCAGGCCTAGGTCATAAACATGGTATTGTACTCGGCAACTTGGTGGGTTTAATCGATTCCGATTATCAGGGGCAATTATTTGTATCGTGCTGGAATCGAGGTAGTGATGCTTTTACCATTAATATAGGCGAACGTATTGCACAAATGATTTTAGTGCCGGTTATTCAGGCAGAGTTTGATATTGTGACAGAGTTTAATGAAAGTGAGCGAGCTGCCGGCGGGTTTGGTCATACCGGGCGAGCGTAATATTTAACATTTTGTAATTACTTAAGGTAGTCAATATTTTATGGCAAAGCAGGATAAACCATTACGTACTTCAAAACGTAAAAAAATTAAAGGTGGAATTAAGCAAGGTGGCTTAACGCTTAATACTATTTCGCTATTATCTTTTATTTTATTCAGTGCGACTTTTATTGTTATGCTTTACACGATGCGCTGGAGTACGTTAAGTATTATTGATAATCAAAGTGAAGCAATTGAAAACAGTACTGCCGACCAATTCGCAAGTAGAATAAATTTAGCGATTGCCACATATACAAAAGGTATAGCTATTATTGCAAAAGATCCTCATACCCGCGATGTTTTGTTATCGGGTGATGCGCAACAAATCGTAAGTCGACAAAGACAATTGCTAAAACTTTTTCCGGGTGGCTTACTTATAAGATTGGTCAAGGAAGGTAATTTAAGAACAACAAATTTAACTAAACCTAATATTGGTTTTGCCTGTATTGATATGTTAAATCAATCGCGCAAATATAAAAGACCACCGGGTGTTGAAACTCACGTGTTTGGTACGGCGCAACAACATATTGATTTTGTTCATCCCATTCTGGATAAGACGGGTGCCAATGCTATTGGCCATGTGCAGTTGATGGTTAATGTCGGCATGCTTAATGTATGGCTTAAAAAATCGAATCAAATTGACTATGTGGAGTTATATCAGCGTGCAGGGCAGTTGCATAAATCCTTGTTAATCGGCAAATCAGGTAGTGCTTCATTACGTTCAAATGATAAACAGATTAAATATCCTATTGCAGGCACGGCATGGGAAGTAAGAGTTTGGCCAAGTAAAAGTATTGATGCGCAATATGACCGCTTGTTAACCTATATTATGTTGTTTGTTGGTGTAGGTTTGTTTGCCGTTATTATTTATTTATTCTGGCGTTCGTTGAGTCGAGCTTTAGCTAAAGATATTGATAGCCTGGTCGGTTTTGTTGTTGGTACCCTGCGTGGCAAGAAAAATTTTGAATACAAAATGGAAATGAAAGAGTTTAAGGAGGCCGCCAAACAGCTTAATGATATTTTAACCAATCAAAGCTTAGACCGCGAACGTGATGATGAAACAAATAATATTAATTTATCGAGCATGGAAATTGAGCTGAATTCGCCTTCCATGTTTGATACAGGTGAATCGTTACAGGTGGAAGAGCTGGACGAAGAATCATCTGCCAATATAAAGTCGAAACACCAAAAAAGTATCGCATCAAACCGAAGTCAAAATTCAATTAAACAAGATACTGATAAGTCAAAGAAGAAAGAGATGTCTCTTATTCCACCCGCTGAAATTTTTAAAGCTTATGATATTCGTGGTATCGTCGGTGTTAGTTTAAATGCTGCTTATGCTGAACTTATCGGTAAAGCGCTGGGTAGTGAAGCGATTGCGCGTGGGGTTACAAATATGGCCTTTGCTCGCGACGGACGTTTGTCTGGGCCGGAGTTAGGCCAGGCTTTAGTTAAAGGTATTTTATCCACGGGTATCAATGTTATTGATGTTGGTATGGTTCCAACACCGTTGCTTTATTTTGCAGCACATCAGCTCACCAAAGGTTCGGGTGTCATGCTAACGGGGAGTCATAACCCGCCAGACTACAATGGTTTTAAAATGGTGTTAGCCGGTGAAACCTTATCGGAAGACAGTATTCAGGTGATAAGAAAACGAATCGAGTTGAGCGATTTTGATGAGGGGACGGGTGAATATTCGACAGTGCCAACGCTGGATAAATATATTAAGCGGATAACATCTGATGTAAAACTAAAACGTCCACTTAAAATCGTGGTTGACTGTGGTAACGGTGTTGCTGGTGGTGTTGCACCGCGCCTGTATAAAGCGATGGGTTGTGAGGTGATTGAATTGTACTGCGATATTGACGGTAAATTTCCAAACCATCATCCAGACCCAAGCCAACCGAAAAATCTGGTTGATTTGATTGAAGCAGTAAAATCACATAAAGCCGATGTAGGCCTGGCTTTCGATGGTGATGGTGATCGTTTAGGTGTTATTAGTTCAGACGGCAACGTTATATGGCCAGACCGATTGCTGATGTTATTTGCCGAAGATGTTCTTTCCCGTAACCAGGGGGCACAGATTATTTTTGATATTAAATGCACCAGCAATCTTACCAAAGTTATCTGGGAAAAAGGTGGCGAGCCATTGATGTGGAAAACAGGGCACTCTCTGATTAAATCTAAAATGAAACAGTCGGGCGCCTTGCTCGCAGGTGAAATGAGCGGTCATATCTTCTTTAAAGAACGTTGGTTTGGTTTTGATGATGGCATTTATAGTGGCGCGCGTTTACTCGAAATTTTATCCCGAGATGTGAGGCAGCCACGTGTGGTTTTTGCAAGCTTGCCGGATTCCTTTAATACACCTGAATTACAAATTCCAATGGAAGAAGGTGCGCATCATGCATTTATTGAGAAACTACTAGATAACCCTGATTTTGGTGAAGCCAACTTGACTATGATTGATGGTATTCGAGCCGACTATGCCGACGGCTGGGGCCTAGTTAGGGCGTCTAATACAACGCCGTGTTTAGTGCTACGTTTTGAAGGCCAAACCAAAGAAGCAATGATGAATGTGCAAGCCAGGTTTAAGAAAATACTGCATGCGGTTGATGAAACTTTAGTGCTACCATTTTAAATTTTTTAAACCTCGGCGACACAGCGTGCACGGCGAAAATATTTATTTTCAGTTATAGCTGATTTCTCTTTAAACATTCTTCGCTGTGCTGGCGTGGTTAACGATTTTTCTATTGTTATTCCCCAACCTCTAAGTTACCATAACTTCAATAGCAACGAAGTGAACATTAACTTACAAAAAATTACTATGAGCTTATCAACTGATCAGGCAAAAAATATTGCCCATGTTTTAAATACATCCTTGCCTTATATTCAACGGTTCCAGGGCAAAACGATGGTTATTAAGTATGGTGGCAATGCCATGACCGATGCTGCATTAAAGCAGTCATTTGCGCGTGACATTGTATTAATGAAATTGGTCGGCATGAACCCGGTTGTAGTACACGGTGGTGGGCCGCAAATTGGTCAGTTACTGGAAAAAATTGGTAAGGACAGCCAGTTTGTGCATGGCATGCGTGTAACCGATAGCGAAACCATGGACGTGGTTGAAATGGTCTTGGGTGGTTTGGTGAATAAAGAAATTGTCTCAATGATTAATCGTCATGGCGGCAAGGCGGTGGGTTTAACCGGCAAAGATGGTGATTTAATTCGTGCGCGTAAAATTCAATTTGATAAATCAAACTCAGAAATGAATGCCTCTGAAATTGTTGATATTGGTCATGTTGGTGTGGTTGAAAGTATCGATATTGAAATTGTGAAGATGCTGGATCAGGCACATTTTATTCCTGTTATTGCCCCGGTTGGTGTAGGGGCAGATGGCCAATCGTATAATATTAATGCTGATCTGGTGGCTGGAAAATTAGCCGAAGCACTACAGGCCGAAAAACTTATTTTACTCACGAATACCTCGGGTGTACTGGATAACAATGGTAAATTGTTAACGGGTTTGAAGTCAGATCGAGTTCAGCAACTGATTGACGATGGTACGATTTATGGCGGTATGTTACCTAAGATTAACTGTGCCCTGGATGCGGTTAAATCAGGCGTTAAGACAGCGCAAATTATTGATGGTCGAGTCGAACATGCAGTATTACTTGAGTTATTAACAGATGAAGGTGTGGGCACTTTAATTAAGGGTTAAAAAAATAATAAAGAGGCACGGGACAATGGCAACAGTAAATGTTACATCAAAGAGTACGGAATCAAAGCAATCCAAACCCTCTCGTCGACAACAAATATTAGAGGCGCTTGCGCTTCAGTTAGAGCAAAGTCCTGGCGAACGTATTACTACGGCCGGTTTAGCTAAAGCAGTGGGTGTTTCAGAAGCGGCTTTGTATCGACATTTTCCCAGTAAAGCCAAAATGTTTGAAGGGCTTATTGAATTTATAGAAGATTCGATTTTCGGTTTGATTACGCGTATTTTGAGTGAAGAAAAATCTTCTCTTATTCGCTGTGAACAAATAGTTAAACTCTTATTAACCTTCGCAGAAAAAAATGCAGGTATGTCTCGCTTGTTAACGGGGGAAGCCTTAACCGGTGAAACTGAACGTTTACGTTTGCGTATAGGCAAATTTTTTGAGCGTTTTGAAACACAACTCAAACAAGTGCTGAGAGAAGGTGAAATGAATGCAGAAATCCAGCTGACTATTTCTGTGCAGGCACTGGCGAACATGATGATGGTGCTTGCCGAAGGCCATATTAGCCAATATGTACGGAGTAGTTTTAAAATATCACCACTGGTGCACTGGAGTGATCACTGGCATGTGGTAAAGACGGTTACCGTTTAACGAGGCTTTATTGTTTTTAATTCCTTAAAGCGGGTAATGTCGGCCTCGTATTTAAGGTGTATAGCAAGTTTTTCCTGTTTCCTGTTTTCTATAAAGTTATCATACTCTTTTATTTTAGCCTTGGATTTTTCGATTTTATTAAGAATGCTTTTAGGTACTTTTTGACTTTTACGCTCAAAATTACCTGCCTGTTTAGTGTGTTGGTCAAGAATTTTTTGCTGCTTGGCTCGATTGCTTTGGGTTATTTGTATAATACCGTCAATAGCATTTGATTTACTATCGCGGCTTAGAATGATGTCATCTACTGAAACGAAAGTGTTCACTAGAATGCGGTCTTTTCGCCGTTGCTCATCACGAATACGTTTTTTATCTTTGGCTATTTTAGCCAGTCTGGCTATTTCTCTTTTTTGTTCAGGTGTTTTATCGGCGGGGATAACTCGAATAACCTGACCTCTGCCGTTTAGTATTTGAATTTCACGGCCAAGGTATTTTTTAGGTACGGTATAGCTACACTCGCGCAGCCCCTCATCATTGTTCCAGCATTTTATAGCCGCCATACTGGCCGGTAAATAGCTTGCTGCTGCAAGGGCAATAATGCAGATTTGACTTAAAGGTTTATTCATACTGGAATTGATACATATGGAGACAAATGTTTTACACTCATTCTGATGTTGGATTACCTTATCTTACTTTTAGTTTCGTTTCTTGCCAACGCCTTTTCTGCTTTTGTGGGAGGTGGTGCTGGTTTATTACAGCTTCCCATATTATTATTCCTCGGTCTATCTTTTAGTACCGCTCTAGCAACGCATAAAATTGCAACCATTGCTCTTGGTGTTGGAGCAACTTTACGGCATTTGCGCGAGCATCGCCTGCAACGGGGATTTTCACTTTTGATATTGGGTTCGGGTTTGCCGGGAGTCATTCTCGGAGCCAATATAATACTCGCTGTACCGCATCACCTCGCTATTTTATTGCTGGGTTTTTTAACCATTGGGCTGGGGATATATTCATGGTTTAGTGCTGAGCTTGGTCAGCAGTTAAAGCTAAAGAATCGTACCACCCGCGGGTATGTTATCGGCGCTAGTATTATTTTCTTGATAGGTATTCTAAACGGTTCGCTAACGTCGGGAACCGGGTTATTTGTCACGCTTTGGCTTGTTTACTGGTTTGGTCTGGATTATAAATTAGCGGTTGCTTATACCCTTGTGCTGGTGGGACTATTTTGGAATGGTGGTGGTGCGCTTACTCTGGTATTACAAACGGACGTGCGCTGGGAATGGTTACCCGTGTTACTGGTGGCATCCGTTGCGGGTGGTTATGTTGGTGCGCATATGTCGATAGTAAAATCAAATAAATTGATAAAGCGTAGTTTTGAAGTAGTAACGATATTGGTTGGGATTAAATTGATTAGTAGTGTGGTGGCTGTTTAATTCCATCCGTGGATAATCTAAAAATGTCCCTATGTACAACTAAGGTTAATGACGCGGGTCAACACACTTGTAAACGATAAAGGTTTGTTGCCCTTCTTTTATCGGTGAGGCTGCCACAATGGTGTCACCTTTTAACTCTGGTGCCATATTTCTGGCCAAGTTAATCAGTTCTTCGGCAATCGTATCTTTGCCGCGAGGGATACCGGCCACTTTGGCCGTGGTTGCAACGGTTGTTTTGCCTTTTCGACTACAGGTTCTTACTTCGTTAGCTTCAAGTACACGTATTTTTTTACCGGGTTGAGTGAGCGGTGCCCAGTTACAGGCGCTGGCAACAAAAACGAATACTAAAAGAGATGTTAAGCGTATGGATTTCATTTTATCGGCTCTTATATAAATTTAATGTTCGGATGTAATAGCATATTTAATTTCAAGCTATTTTAACAGGAATTAGTGCAAATTTAGTGATTAAACTGCATAAGTCTAATGTCTGAAATGACGCATACCGGTAAAGACCATGGCAATGTCATTTTCATCGGCGGCTTGAATGACTTCTTCATCACGCATTGAGCCACCGGGCTGAATGACGGCCGTCACACCGATTTCGGCAGCTTGATCTAGGCCATCTCTAAAGGGAAAAAAGGCATCGCTAGCCATGACGGAACCTTTAACTTCAAGCTCGGCATCAGCGGCTTTAATTGCGGCAATTTTGGCGCTGTAGACGCGGCTCATTTGGCCGGCACCTACACCGATGGTCATATTATTTTTGCAATAAACGATGGCGTTAGACTTAACGAATTTGGCAATCTTCCAGGCAAATAATAAATCCTGTATTTCCTGCGTTGTGGGTGAGCGTTTGGTTGCTACCTTGAGGTCAGATTCAGTCACCATACCAAGGTCGCGATCTTGTACTAATAAGCCACCATTCACCCGTTTGTAATCGATACCGGCTATACGCTCGGCTGGCCATTGGCCGCATTCTAATACCCTGATATTTTTCTTGCTGGCAAGAACAGGCAGTGCATCGGCGGCAATACCTGGTGCGATAATCACTTCGACAAACTGCCTTTCAATAATGGCTGCGGCAGTTTTGGCTTCAATGGGCTGGTTAAAGGCAATAATGCCACCAAAAGCGGAGGTTGGATCGGTGGTGTAGGCGCGATCATAAGCGCTGACCTGATCGTCGGCCACGGCCACGCCACAAGGGTTGGCATGTTTAACGATGACGCAGGCGGGCTGGGTAAATTGTTTTACACATTCGAGAGCCGCATCGGTGTCGCCAATATTATTATAAGAAAGTTCCTTACCTTGCACTTGGGTTGCGGTGGCAATACAAGCCTCGGCGGGCGTGGCTTCAACATAAAACGCCGCATTCTGATGTGGGTTTTCACCGTAACGCATGCCTTGAACCAGCTTAAACTGGCTGTTAAAAGTACGCGGGAAACTGCTATGTGCTTCGGGTTTATTGGATACCAACTTACCAAAATAGTTTGCGATTTTGCCATCGTAATTTGAGGTGTGTTCATAGACTTTAATGGCTAAATCAAAGTTAGTGTCACTGCTGACGCAGCCATTGGCACTACGCATTTCGTTTAGTACCGTTTCATAGTCACTGGCATTGACGACGACAGTAACATCTTTATTATTTTTAGCGGCCGCACGCAGCATGGTTGGGCCGCCAATATCGATATTTTCTATCGCCTTTTCCAGGTAGCAATCCGGATCGGCCGTAGCTTGTTCGAAGGGGTATAGGTTTACAATCACCATATCAATGGGTGGAATGCTGTGCTCTTTCATGATGGCATCGTCGGTACCACGTCGGCCTAAAAGTCCACCATGAATTTTAGGGTGTAAGGTCTTAACCCGGCCATCCATCATTTCAGGGAAACCCGTGTAATCAGATACTTCGATAACGGGGATATTGTTCTCGCTCAGTAATTTAGCTGTGCCACCTGTAGATAGAATTTCGATATTAAATTCAGAATGTAGTGTTTGTGCAAATTCAACAATGCCGTTTTTATCTGAGACACTGATAAGTGTGCGAGTAATTTTAGCCATGCGGGTAAGCCTTTTTATTGTGATACGGTTTTGAGGCTGAATTGTATCTTGTCAGAAGGATACATAACAGAGGTTCTTTATTGTTATATTAAAAAGATTTTTAACCATCAATGTATACTTTCAGGTACCTTCGTGGTTAATAAAAATAAATAAAGCACTAAAAAAAGGGGGAGTGGTAGCTGACTTTTAGGTTAAAAAGTAGAGGAAGAACAGTAGATGATTCGCCAATCTCACTCGGGGGGTGAGTAAGTTGATAGGCTATTTTTATGTAATTTTAGCGGTGCAGGCCGTAAGTTTTTAGTTTTTTACGAAGTGTTCCGCGGTTAATTCCCAAGACTTCAGATGCTTTGCTCTGGTTGCCATTGGTATATTTAAGTACAGCCTGGAGCAAAGGTTCTTCGACCTCGCCTAAGACCATATTATATAAATTACCTGCGGGGTGTCCGTTTAAAGCATTAAAATATGCATTTACAGAGTCCGCTACGCAGTCGCGCAATGGTTTGTCGAATGTTGGGTTGTTGGTCGTAGTGGCCTTGTCGGCGACTGGATCTGCCTCAAAATTCATGCTGCTATCTCCTCCCTATTTATCATTATATTAAAAAAATGTTGTGTCATTTCTAGTTGTTTTTCGATGGTCTCCGCTTTATTTACGGCTTGTCTAAAGGCCGCTCCATGCTTTTGACCCTTGCTGTACCAACTTATATGCTTACGCGCCATACGTACGCCGGTGTATTCACCATAAAAGGCATATAAGTTGTTTAAATGCCCGAGCAAAATATCACGTATTTCGGTGCTTGTTGGTGCGGGCATTATTTGTCCTGTTTGCAGGAAGTGATTGATTTCACGGAAGATCCAGGGGCGTCCCTGGGCGGCTCTTCCTATCATAACCGCGTCGGCTGCTGTGTAATCGAGGACAAATTTGGCTTTTTCCGGTGTGCTGATATCGCCATTAGCAATAACCGGAATTGAAATTCTACTTTTGACATCGGCAATGGTGTCGTATTCCGCATTACCTTTATACATACAGGCGCGGGTTCGGCCGTGAATAGCTAGCGCCTGAATACCGGATTGCTCGGCTATTTGGGCAATATTTAAGGCATTACGGTTTTCGGTATCCCAGCCGGTGCGAATTTTTAGTGTGACGGGAATATCAACTGCATCGACGATGGCTTCTATAATGTCTTTTACAAGGCTCTCATTTTGCATAAGTGCCGAGCCAGCAAGAACGTTGCAGACTTTCTTGGCCGGACAACCCATATTAATATCAATAATTTGTGCACCATTGTCGGCATTGTGTTTAGCCGCTTTTGCCATCATTGCCGGCTCGGTACCCATAATTTGAACTGAAATCGGGTCGGCTTCACCGTCGTGGTTGGCGCGTCGTTTTGTTTTTTCGCTGCCCCAGAGCAGCGAGTTGGATGAAACCATTTCCGATACGGCCATTCCCGCACCTAGTTGCTTACAGAGTTGACGGAATGGGCGATCCGTTACTCCGGCCATGGGAGCAAGAAGGACTTGGTTCGATATCTGGTGTGGTCCTATAAACATTGTGCTTTGTCTTACCTAAATTAAAGTTAAAGCTTTTCGGGGGGAAGGGTATTTTAACCATTTATATGTGGCGATAAAAGCATCAATTGCAATTTGCACCTGAATATTTGACTAAGGTGGCATTTTACAAACTAAAAAGAGGTTTGTTTCGCTATAGGAAGTAAAATTGGAAGTTGATGGCATCGCTGCCGGGGTCCAGAACCTCAATATTGAGTTGAACGGGCTTTTTGCTTGGCATCAGGGCGAAGGGTTTGTTGAGTAAGCCCAGGTATTCGGTGGGTTGAAAATAGCGTTGTGCAACCGTTGCACCGGTTAAATCAGTAAATTTTAGTAATATCGTTGGGTATGGCTGGGTATAGCTAGCTTGATTCATGATTGTGGCGCTAATAAGTAAAGCTCCCTTGATTTTAGGGTGTAAACGTACATCGCGATTAATAATTTTTATTTGTTGGCGGTCGTAGTTGCCGGTGTAACGACAAGGCGCTTTTTTACAGATAGAGACCAGCAAAGGTTGTAACGCGGGTAAGGCTTTGGCAATTGCCGTACTTTTAAAAAGTACCAGTTGATAGGCGCTCAGACTAATAAGGGCAATAATCGCAACAGTGTAAAACAGCCGTTTTTTTATACTCATTGGTGGTTGTTCCAATGAAGCGACGGCATGACGCAATCGATGTGGAACCACATCGTCTAAATCATTGCTGCTAAGGATAATTTCTTCATCAATATCGGGGTTATCAAATTCTGCCTCTAAATCAATGATATCGGAATCATCGTTATTAAATGTTTCAATGGGTTGCTCGAATGCAGGGGTATTAAAATTATTTTCAATAACATCTTCGTCATCTTCAAATTTGAGATTAGAGCCAACGTCGTCTGAGTCATCAAGAGAAATATTGATATTAATAGCGGTGTCGCTGTTGATAGCCGTGTTGCTGTTGTTATCAAGAGTGGCCGATATTTCATCTTCTATATTAAGTTTATTTTCAGTTACAGAGGTTCTGAATTTATCAAATTTTAAATCTGATATTTTAAGGCTGTCGGTACTGGCAAATAATTTATCAATGTCATCCTCATCAACAAGCTCAACATCCGCTTCGCTCTGCATTTCAATCACAAAATGGTCGGCATCATTTTCTTCAAAAGGTGTGGTGATGCTGTTGTTAACTTTGATTATATTGTCGATGGCTTTATGCAGGTCGTCATTTTCTGTTTTTGTTACTAGCTTATTGGTTGCTGGCATTTCCAGTGGCGTATTAACTGCGGCAAGTTGCTCTTCATCTTCTGATGGTAAATTGGCTTCATCAGGTAAGCCGACAAAATCAAATGTGTGTTGTTGCTTGTTGGCGTCTTCTTGTTGGTGGGTGGGTTTTGATGCCGGTTGATTAGGTGTACTATTCTTCTGGGTTTGTTGCGACGTATCACTATTATTGTCAGCGAGAGAGACGGTTGGAGTGGACTCTGATATGTCTGCTGTTTCTTTGAGCAATGCACCTTCATCAGCTTCGCTGACTGCTTCGTGGTATAAATTTAAATCGGGCTCATCATTATTGCTGATTATATTCTCGGCGGGCCTAAGGAAAATATCATGGGCTTTCGTTGCCGCGCGGGTATCCGTCGCAACGATTTCATCGTCAAGAATATTATCGAAGGCTGTTTCGCGAATATCGGGCTTGTCTGATTTTGCAATATCGACATAGGTTCCTTTCGATAGTTGCGTATCCAGAGCGTTGAATATAGCATCGATTTCAGATATGGGTTGATTAGTACTGCCTGTTGATACTGACGATTGCTGTTTTTGCGAAGGTTTAGGTGTATCCGTCGTTGCTTGTTTAATGGCTGGCGGTGATGTTGGCACTGCTTTGCTAGGGGCATAGTGAATATGCTGGCGAGCATTAAAAACATTTTTACATGAGCCGCAACGAACCTTACCCTGGGCCACCTGTAACTGGGCTTCGGTAACATTAAAATTTGTCTTGCAAATGGGGCAGCAGGTATACATTTGAGTACGTATGGTTAAAGGGGGTTAGTATAAGCTAAGGTGTTATGAAATGAAAATAGCCACATAAAAAAGCAGCCTCAAAAGCTGAGGCTGCCGGGGTACTTGTCTTAAGACAAATCTTTATAGGAAAGCTTTTTTCCTTCTGTTTAAGGGATTAAAAAAGCCCATTGCACGGTAAATGTAGTTGTATCGGTACCTGTTTTAAGGTCTGCTGAGTCCAGTTCGAATTTGATTGAGTTGGTATCGTCAATATCATAGCGAAGTGCAATAACATTATGGCTGGCTTCGGTGGTTGCTAACGCTCGAAAGTAGCTGTCATTAGCATTAAAACTCAAATCTTCATAACGAATAACGCCCTTGAGTGTTTCCGTAAACCAGTAGCCAAGTTGTATATAGTAGGCTTTACCGGTGTAGGTGCCGGATGTGCCAACTTTGTTAGTATTTTCAATATTATAGTATTCGGCAAGCAGATCAAAACCATCATCATTTTCGTAAGACACGTCAAAACCGATAATGGTCTGGTCAACAATAACCTCACCTTTAGTGGCAATGGCTGAGCCGGTACCGTTTGATTCGGCTACGGCACTGTTCATAAAAAAGATCGCAGCTTTTAATGGCAGGGCATCAGGTTTGTAAATGGTACGTAAAAAGATCGCTTTATTACTGTCTGCATCAGAGGTCGGGTTAATCTCAATTTCTGGTTTGTTTGCCGATGTTGCAGCAAAGCCGGCAGCCGAGGTGTTAAGTGACGGGCCATTGCCTAAGCCTAACTCATAACTAAGGTCACCACTGCCCAGAGTGAAATCACCATTGGCCATTAGCCCAACCAAATGGGTAGGTAATATACCGGCGGCACCGTCTTCAAAATCTAAGAAGAAGGGACGTGAAACAGTATCTTGCAACATTGCACCATGATGATAAGTACGATTCCAGCTGCCGAGCGGCGAATGGAAGCGGCCAGCGGCCAGTACAAAGCGGTCATCAAAGGTATGTGCAATCCACAAACGTTCCAGATCGGTAACTAGACCTGAGGCGGTATTTTCAAATACATACTCAACAAAGGCTCGCGTGTCATCGGATATTTGATGTGTCGCATAAAAGTCCAGG
>VAPM010011695.1_pt1 | contig 42041 bp, 35 predicted proteins | sample 3395091 | NCBI WGS metagenome assembly VAPM01 (sample SAMN08290445, study PRJNA428436) | hydrothermal vent metagenome | isolation source: Deep-sea hydrothermal vent chimney 3 | place: Pacific Ocean: Juan De Fuca Ridge
GTATCTTCTTTTTTGTATTTAGGAAAATGTTCTATATTATAATTTTTTAAGGCTTTTTCCATAAAATCTTTCCAAATTGGAGAAGCAACATAAGAACCATCAGCCCCAGCTCGCATAGGACTATTATTATCATTACCAGCCCAAACACCAGCTACTAAAGAAGGTGTATAACCAATAGTCCAACCATCTCGCCAAGCGTTAGTAGTTCCTGTTTTTGCAGCTACTGGTCGATCATCAAAACGCAAGGGATTATTTACGCCAAAGACTGGAGCGCGAAGGGAATTAGTAGAAAGAATATAATCAATCATAGCGACATATTTTTTATCTACAATTTTTTCTCCGGGACTATTTTTATATTGTTCTAATATATTACCAGAACTATCTACGATTTTAAGAATAGAAACAGTTTTATGATGAATTCCTCCAGTAGCAAAAGTAGAATAAGCGTTAACATGATCAAGGAGAGTTACCTCGCCACCACCTAAAACTAAAGATAAACCATAACGGTCTGGATGATTAAGGGTAGTTATTCCCATTTCTTTGGCAGTTTTAATAGAATCTTTTATTCCAGCTAAATAAAGTGTTTTAACGGCTGGAACATTTAAAGACATCGCTAGAGCATTTTTCATATGAGTTAAACCGATGTTTTTTCCATCATAATTTCTAGGATCATAAATTTTCCCATCTTCAGTAGAAAAATTTGTATTAGTATCCCAAATTTGCGTTTCTGGAGTATAACCTTTTTCAAAAGCGGTTAAATAAACATAAGGTTTGAAAGAAGAACCTGGTTGACGAGGACGGATAGCTACATTAACTTGACCATCAATACTTTTATCAAAATAATTTTTTGAGCCAACCATGGCTAAGATTTGACCAGTCTTTGGATCCATAGCTACTAAAGCAGCATTACTGGCTCCCCAAATCTTAGCATTTTTTTCAGCTCCTTTTTTTATAGCCTGTTCAGCTAATTGTTGTTTTTCCCAGTCTAAAGTAGTATAAACACTTAAACCACCTTGTTCAATTTTTTGTTCGCCGTATTTTTTTTCTAAATAATCTTTAATATACATTACAAAATGAGGTGCAGAAATTTTTTCAGAAAAAGGTTTTATTTTAGAAAAAACATCTATTTTTTTGGCTGTTTTAGCTTGTTGTTTAGTGATATAGCCTAATTTAGCCATTTGATCAAGGGCATATTCTTGGCGTGTTTTTAGGGCTTTAGTATAATTTCCATAAGGAGAAAAATGAGATGGAGCTTGAGGAAGAGAAGCAATTAAAGCTGATTCATCTAAAGTAAGTTCGCTAGCATGTTTTCCAAAAAAAGTTTGAGCAGCGGCCTCAACACCATAAGCATTAGAACCATAAGGTATTTGATTGAGATACATTCCTAATATTTTATTTTTAGAGTATTTTTGATTAATCTCAATAGAAAGAATAGCCTCTCTGATTTTACGAGAAAGAGTTTTTTTAGAAGAAAGTATAGTTTGCTTGACTAACTGCTGGGTAATTGTTGAGGCTCCTTGAGTAGCACTACGATGAAGTAAATCAGCTAGACCAGCTCTGATAATAGCGGTGATTTCTATGCCGTGATTGGTATAGAAATTCTGATCTTCTAGGGCAATAGTGGCATATTTTAAAGTATCTGGCATTTGAGAAAAAGGTATTTCTGTTCTTTTTTCTTCGCCGTGAATTTCATAAAGTAAATGTTTTCCAGTGCGATCATAAATTTTAGTGGATTGGGCGATGGTACGATTTGTTAAGTTTTCTGGGCTAGGGAGGTCTCTTGCAAACCAGGCGAAGATTCCAGCTATAGATAAAAATCCTATTAAAGCTAAAGAAAGAAAAGTTTTCCACCAAAAACCCCAAGATTTATAAAAAGTATATTTTTTAGTACTTTGAAGAGAGGCTTTTTCTGGTCCTTGTTTTTTTGGGGAAAATATATGCATAATAATTTGTTGATTTAAATTATCTCAAGTTTACTATTAAAGGAACTATTTTTCAAGACGGAGATAGATTGGGTTTTTTATTTTTGATAAAATAAGATTAACAATTTCATCTTCAATATTAATGCCTGAGCTTTCTAAACATTGGGGATATATTCCAGGTCTTCCATTTTCATCAATTATTTTATAACCCTCATTTGTATAAATAAAATCAAAACCTATAATATCTTTGCCTATGACTTGTTTTGCTTTTAAGGCTATTTTTTTTAATTCTTCAGGCGGATTAATATATTTAGAATTATCACCTTTTCCGTCTTTTTTGTCTGGATCATAAATTTTCCAATCAGAACTTTCTCCTATTATTTTTCTATAACCAAAAACAACTTTGTCTCCAATAACTATAACAGAAATCCATTTATTGAGATCATTTTTATAATATTTTTCTAATAAAATTTGTTGGTTTTTATTTGGTAAAAAACTTAAAAGCATTTCAATTGAAGAAAATAATTTTTCTAGGCTATTAACTCTTATTATTCCCACTCCCCATCCGCCAAATCGCGGTTTAATCAAGACTGTACCACCAAGATTTTCAAATGCCTTAGTGAGACCATTTTTATCTGTTGCTTTAGTTAATGCGAAGTCAGCCACGGGTAAATCATTTTTTTTAAGAATTGTATGGGCTAAAAATTTATCATTAGTAATTTTTGTTGATTGGCTTGTGTTAATAACTAAACAGTTTTTTTCTAAAACAGAAAGGATATTTAGATTAAAATTATCTCCCTTCCAATCATTTGGCTTTACTGTGTCATGCCAGAAATAGAGATCAAGTGAGTTGAGGTTAAAATTTTCTATATAAACATTACCATTTAAAACATAGGCTTTTCTAAAATCTAGGTCGGTAAAAAGTTCAATATTATCAATAGTTCTGAGTTTATTTTCTATGTTTTTTATCGTATTTTTAGAGAAAACACCTTGGGCTTTCTTTAAAAAACCTACTTTATATTTTCTCATATTTTTTTAGGGCATATGTAATTATCTCCTTAGCTGGATTAATTCCAGTAGCCTTTTTAAATCCTTGCCATTGAGGAGTTGAATTAACCTCTAAAACATAAATTTTATTTTTATATTCAATGAGATCAACTCCAGCAATTTCATATTGCATAGCATTAGCAGCCTTAATAGCAATTTTTTTCATTTCATCGGTTAGGTCTATTTTTTTTATTTTAGCACCTAAGGAAATATTTGAGCGAAAATCATTTTTTGTGAGGTATCTTTTTATTCCTCCTAAAATCTTTCCATTAACAATAAAAACTCTAATATCTCCATCAATTTTAAAAAACTCTTGCATTAAATATCCCTTGGGATTAGTTTCAAAAAATTTTATAAAGTCCTGCTCATTTTCTATTTTTTCTACTCCTTGACCTTTTTGTCCGTAAATAGGTTTTACAATAAGAGGAAAATCTATTTTTTTAAGAATCTCATTATAATTCCTCCCCCAAATTGATTGCCATGTTTTAGGATAGTTAATTCCTGCTTGATTTAATTTACTAGCTTCATAAATTTTACTATTGATCATATTTAAACCTAAAACAGTATCAATAACAATTTTATTTTTAGCTAGTAAAGCTTCAGCTAAAATTCTAGCTTCTCTAAAGTTTTTATTATAAGCTCTAAAAAGAAAAATATCAAAATCATTAAGAGAAATTTTCTTATTTCTGGCAATAAAATTATTGCTGTTAAATTCCAAGAAGACGCTATTTAGAGAAAAAACAGAAACAAAAAATCCTCTTTTTTTAATCTCATTTTTTAAGTCTAAGGTATTTTCAGTTAGCGAGCCGATGATTGCGAAGTTTATTTTTTTCAATATCCTCTTATTGATTATTTAAATACTTGTAATAGTTCTTTGTACATTTTAAGCATATATGGTTTTTCCTCTGGGGTAAAATATAATCCTGGCATAGAATTAAGTTCTACTATCCAAGGTTGTTTTTTTTCATCAAACATAAAATCAATAGCGTAAATTCGCGGGGAAAAAGTTTTGAAAGTTTCATTAACTTCTTCTATGATTGGATTCAATGATTGGGGTAATTTATTTTCAGGGACAATAATAAGTTTACCTCCTTGAGCTAAATTAGCTAAATAACTTCCTTGATTTGGTTCTCTAATATAAGAATAAATATATTTATTATTAACAAAGACTAATCTCAAGTCATGCATATGATAACTAACTCCAGGAACGCCTTTAGATGAGTCTATAAAATTTTGTAATAAATAAGGTCGTCCTAGTTGAGCTTTCTCTAGTATCTCAGATTTTTTTAAAATTTGAATACCTTTACCGCCACTATCAGCTAGTGGCTTTAAAACTGCTAGGCGAGTTTTTATTTGGGGTAAAAAATGTTTTAAGTCAGTTTGATTTTTTATTAACCAATTCTTTTTACTCCATTGAGGGAAAAGAAGACTAGTAGTTAATTTATCATCAACTAATTCAGTGAATTCTAAATCATTAAGAAAAGGATAATATTCTCTAATAAGTTCTTTTTTATAATAAACCTCTCGGCGAGCTTTAGTTTTATCATAAACAAGATCGGGTTTAATATTAGTTACTTTTTTCCATTGTCCACCTTTGCCTTCAAAAATCCAGGCGTGTTTAAAAAGATGTTTTTTGTAGTCATACCATTGATAAGAGGCGCGATACATTTGAATATTATTTTTTTGACAAAGATCATAAAAATATTCGTAAGAATATTGATAATCTTTATTGGCGAAAGGTTTGGCTTTTTGCCAATTACTCTTACCAAAAAGAATCATTACTTTTTTCATTTTATTTAGTTACATCAATTAAAAATCTTTGAAGATTTCTTTTGCCAATAATCATGGGCATTTTTAAATTAGAACGATCAATGATAGAGACAGTAACAGGAATCTTGGTATTGTCCATAATTAGATAAATTTTTATCATTGGTCGATAAGTGGTGCCATGCGAAGAGTGAACAATTATCGTATCAGCTAAATCGGGAATGTTTTTAAATAATTCTTTTCTTTCTTCGGAATTAAGTTTTTTTATTTTTTCATAATCTATATTTAATTTTTCGTATTCAGAAACTGTTTTTTCAAAACCTAATTGTTTAGCTAAATTTGTATCAATAGAAGAAAAGCCAGCGCCTGTATCAATTTTAGCGGAAATTTCTATTTCATTTTTTTCTTTGCTAATAAGTTTTACTTTTTCTATAGTACCGATAACTTTTTTTCCAGAAACTTCTTCTAATTCTTCTTCAATCTCTCCTCCAAAAAGATCTATGCCCACTCTCATACCTCGAGCTAAAGTTTTAATTTTTAAACCAGATATTTTTTTTAAGCGACCTTTTAAACCAGCTAAATTAGCAATTTGAATAGAGAGTCCTGGGCGAGCATTAAGCTCAATAATAACTGGTCCATGAACTTTATCAATAGCAATATCGGCACCTAGGAAACCCAAACCAGAAACATCTTGTGACTTTATAGCTAAAGCAAGAATATCTTTCCAATAAGGAATTTTTATTCCAGAAAGAAGCATTCTAGTTTTAGGAACATAATCAATTATTTTATTTTTTCCTAAAACAGCAGTTGTAGTGGTTCCAGTTGCCATATCAATGCCTAAGCCAATAGCTCCTTGCTGTAAATTAGCTTTCCCATTGGAACTTTTAGTGGGTAGGCGGAGCATAGCCATAATAGGAACCTTATTAAAAACTAAAACTCGGATATCAGGAATTCCTCGATAAGAATAAGGTTTAAAAAGTTTTAATAATTGAAGTCGTTCTTCAAAAAAGGCGATGTCGGGAGTTCCAGAAAGAGAGAAGAAACCATCTAAAATATTTCTAATATGAATTTTTAAATCTTCAATAGTAACTAAAGAGCGGTTAGCTTTTACCCAAGTATCATCACGACCTTTTTTCTTGCCGTAAACAACCAAAATTCCTTCTCCACCAAAACCTCGATTGGGTTTTAAAGCAAAACTATTAGGGAGCGATTGCCAATCAAAATTATCCAATTCTTTATGAGAGGAAATTTTAGTAATTAACTTAGGAACAGATAAATTATTTTTTTGTAAGATTTTTTTACTTTTTAATTTATCATCAGCTAGGCGTTTAGCTCGTTTTAAATTAAAAGGACGAATGAATTCTAAATTTCTAGAATTCATTCCTAAAATCTGGCGACTTTTTTTGAAAAAATCTAACATGGTTTACAAATATTTAAAAATCTCCCTAAAGCGAAAATATTCACTTACTCTTAATCCAGTCCATTTTCCTAAAAGAATATTTAAAGGAATAGTTAATAAAATAACCCAAGGTCTCAAAGCAATGAGTTTAATAAGTGGTTCGGAGCTAGCAATAAAAAAACCAATAATTGAAATAAAAAGAGTCTCTAAGGTTAGAATTAAAGCTGCTTTATTTCCTTTTTCAATTTGAACCGCTACAAATTTTTCTACTAAAGTAATCATAATAAGAATAGGAAAAATAGAAACGGCGGCTAGTCCAGTTCTTCTAAGCCCACCACCAAAAACTAAAAGACCTAAAGTTAAAATTGCTACAGCAGTTAGCATTATAGCGACACGAGGCAGATAAAGAAGCCGGAAAGGTTTTAAAATGAAACGCATCACCATTCCAATTAAAATAATAGAAACAAAAATAGTAATGCCATACTTAATTCCATTAGTAGCTAAAAAAGCAAAGGTTACAATCAAAGGAGTGTAAATTCCAAAAGCTTTAATTCCTAAAACTTGTCCAAAAAAAGCAATTAAAGTAGCGATAATTGGGAGCATAAGAATTAGAATGATAGTATCAAAAGGAACACCCTCCTGAAGAAAAAAATGAATACTAGGACTAATAAAAATTCCTAAACTGTGAAGGTAATACATAAATTTAAAGTAATAAATTATTAATTTTGCGACTGTTTAAATGACAAATAGCAATAGAAAGAGCATCAGCAACATCATCAGGTTTTGGGAGTTTTTCTAAATGAAGAAGGCTTTTAGTCATTAATTGAATTTGTTTTTTGTCGGCTCGCCCGTAGCCAGTTATTGCTTGCTTTACCTGAAGGGGTGTGTAGCTAAATACTCTAACATTATTTAGTTGAAGTGTCAATAAAATAGCTCCTCTAGCTTGGGCAACCTGAATAACTGTTTTTTGATTCTTAAAAAAGAAAATCTTTTCAATAGAGGCTTCTTCAGGTTGATATTTTTGGACAATAATTTTTAAATCGTTAGCTATTTCTAAAAGTCTTTCTTCTTCAGTATTTTCTTTACTAGTAGCGATATGTCCAAAAGCTAGGGGAATAATTTCTCCTTTTCGTTCGGAGATAATTGCCCAGCCGGTAATAGCAGTTCCAGGGTCAATACCGAGTATTTTCATAAAAATATTAAATTTATTTTCAATTATTGAATAATTAACCAAAAATTAAAGATTATCATATATCTCATCCACATCTTCTTGCTCTTTGAGTTGATCTAAGATATTTTGGTAAATGGTATAATTTTTTTCATTGACAATGAGGGTTGTTTTAGGTATATAAGCTAATCTAGATTCTAAAATAACTAAGTTCTGATTAAGTAATTTTTCTAATACTAATTGCAGGTCTTTAGATCGAGTAGAAATTATAAGAGTATTTTCATTTTTTTGGATATCTTCTGCTCCAGCTTCAATGGCTAATAACTCTAATTTATCAACATCTTTTTCTTGAATAGCTAGGAAGATTTTACCTATTTGTTCGAAATTCCACATCACGCTACCCACTTCACCTAATTTACCACCTAATTTAGTAAAGATAGTTTTAATTTCACTAACAGTTCTGTTTCTATTGTCAGTAGCTGTTTTAATAATCATCATTATCCCGCCAGGAGCTACTCCTTCATAAGTAATCTCTTCAATGAAGTTGCTTTTTAATTCTCCTGTACCTCGTTTTATTGCTCGCTCAATATTTTCTTTCGGCATATTAACTGATTTGGCTTGCTCAATAGCTAGTTTTAATTTTAAATTAGAATCTGGTTTTCCTCCTCCTTCTCGAGCAGCGATAGTAATCATCTTTCCTGCCCGAGTAAAAATTTTAGCTCGCTTAGCGTCTTGTAACCCTTTTTTATGTTTTATTCCTGACCAATGTGAGTGTCCCGACATAATGAAAATAAAAAGTTAACTAAAATTAAAAAATACTAGCTGATAACTAGCTTATTCTAACATCTTTAAAAGCTTTTTTCAAACTAAATTTTTTTTCTTAATGATTAAAGAGGTTGCTTATGTAGAGAGTAAATTTTTAAATTAAAAAAAGTCTGTTTTTAATAGAAAATAAGATTGATTTAATTTATAGTTGCCAAAATAATTGATTGAGCCTTGAATTAAGAAAACGGTTGAAATGACGAGTAAATTTTATCAGCCAGTATTCAGAAGAAATTTTTTTAGTGAAGGAATAAAAAATAATTTTAGGATGAGTTGACGAAAAAGAGTTATTAGAAATAAGAAAAAGGTGAATTGGTTGTTTTGATTTTTGAAAAAAACGAGTGGTAATTTTAAGAGGAGAAACTATGTTCGGTAATATTAATTGGGAATTTATCTTCTTTTTAGGGGAAATTAAAGAAATAAACGGAGATGTTTTTTTTGGTAAGTCTTTAATTTTAGCGTGAGAAGATGAAGAGAAAGGAGTAGAAGAAAGAAGGAATATTTTTTTAGAAAAAAGAGGTTTCTTAATCAAAGAAGAGTGTGAAATAAAGGAAAGGAATTTAGTTGTACTGGCTCCAGCTACTTTTTTTAGTGTTTGTGAGGAAGATTTTTTTTGAGGGAAAAACCATTTCCAGTGATAATTTATTTTTTGATAAAAAGAATTTTCAGGGACAGCTTTATTTTGTCTATATCTTATTTTTTGAATAATCTTTCCACTGGGGTCTCTAAGTTCAATTTTAGCTTTGGTGTTGTTAAGTGTGAAAGCACAGACATTATGAGTGAGAATTTTTATTTTACCTGATTTAATTTTAAAATCTTTTCTAATTGGATGATTAGATAATTTTTTCCATCCAGTAGCAATACTCCAATTTTTCAGGTTTATATTTTTTTTTGATTCGTTTTTTATACTAAGCCATTCATTTTTAAAGTCATTTCCTTTGGGATTAGGAAAAAGTATTTTTATTCTTACTTTAAGAGCTTTATACTTCCTTACTTTAATAATAAAATTATAAAAAGAACTTTCGCCTTTGCCAGTAATTTTTAAGCTGACTTTATATTTTCCAGTTTTTTTATATTTGTGGTGAGTATTTTTGAGATAACTTTTATGACCATCACCAAAGTTCCAAGTAAATTTTTGAACATCTTTATTGGATTTTACTTTAAAATTGGCATAGATATTTTTATAAATAGGCTTATCTTTAATAATTTTTCCAGAAAGAATTTTATCAAATTTATTTTTTTCTCCGGGAGTTAATTGACTAGTCCAGCGCCAAGTAGATCCGTCAAAAGCGTATGAATATCTGGATTTTCCTTTCTTGTAAGAAAGAGAGGCAACTAATTTTTTATTTTCATCAAAAACATTAGCGCTGTCATTAGAAGAATTAAGATAGAATTTTCCCTGGAAAACATAAAATGCATTAGGTTGTAAAATGTAACTTTTTTTTAAAAGCTTTCCTTTGTGAATTGAATCCGAGGCGGACCAATTTTTCAGGTTTATATTTTCCTTAGAAATATTTTTTATTTCAATAAATTCTGTTTCGCCGATACGGGTATTAGGTGATGGATAAATTTCGTTAATTTTTATTTTATGAGTATAATTTTTTAAAATTGGTTGAGTAGAATTTTTATAGCCAGGGGTGCCATTTAAAATATACGATTTTTGCCATTTATTTTTAGTAACAGTTGTTCTTTCAAAACTTTGACCAGTTTTGCTAGATTTTAGCTCTTGTCCTTTACCAACAGCAAAGACTTTTCCCCAAGCTAACAAATTAAGACAATTATTTTTTTCAAAAGTATTATTAGGAAAAAGAGCTACAGAGCCATTAGAGTTACTTAAATGATAATTAAGACTCCAATCGGAATGTACTGACTTAGGGAGACCTCCTTTCATGGCAATTAGAAAAAAATTACTAGGTTTAATAGCCGATTTTTTTGGAAAGATATTTTTTTTATAGGGTTTATTCCAATTTCTTTTTGAGGAATAATAGACTAAATAATAATTTTTTAATTTAATTTCTTGTGAAGTAGGGTTATAAAGCTCTATAAATTCTTCTTTGTTTGTCCCATTTATTAAAATCTCATTTAGGAATATATTTTGGTTTGCTTGGCATTTATTAAATCTAAAAAATCCTATTATAATAAATAAGCTTAGAAAAATAAAAGTGCTTTTGTGTTTTTTTTCAATTTTCACCCGAACTTAAAAAATAATAAAGGAACTACCTTTTAAATCTATTCTATGTCATGATGAATTTTTTTCCTTAGCATATCTCCAAATTCATTTTCTTCTAAAGCTTCTTGTTTAGCTTGGAGTTTCATTGTTAAATCACGAACAGAATAGGGATCTGGAATATTATGGAAAGTAAAACGGTCTTTTTCGGCGGCGGTCTGAACAAGAAGATTACCATAATTTAAAAAAGTTGGAATTAATCCTTTGACTTCAGTGGTAACATCTTGAATTTTTTCAATTTCTAACTCACTAACCGTTCTAGCAAATAAGCCTTTTTGTTCTATATTAACTATATGTTGATCAGTGATTATCCAAATATCAAAATAATAATCAATCCAAATTATAAAAAAAGTCATCCAAATAAACATAAAAAAGAGATTACGGATAAAAAACATAAATTCTTTAATAAGAGAATCATTAAAAAAAGAATAAAAAAGAGATTGGAAATAATAACTGACAAAAAGAAGTAGTGTCATTAAAAAAATAGGAAAAAATTGCTTGATTATATCAAACCAGTGGCGATGAAGAACTAAAAGAATTTTCTCATTATTCTTTTGTCCATCAAAATGATAAGTGTTAAAATTTTTCATAGCAAGTTTTAGTTAAAAAATAATTTTGATAATAAAGCTGTCCAATTAACAGAGAAAAAAAGGAAAATATTAGAAAAAAGTAATAAAATAGAAACTAGAATAAAAATTGGTAATAAAATTTTATTTAAACTGACGTTAGTAGAATATCTTACAAAATGGTAAATAATAAAAGAGAACATTAAAATAAAAGTAAGGATAATAATTCCGTATAAAGCAAGAATAAGATAAAACATTAATTTGAGATTATTGAGTTAAAGCTTTTAAAAATAAAAAATTATTTTTCTTTTGTTTCGTATTTAATACCTAAGTGATTATAAGCATCTTCTGTGGCTACTCTTCCGCGGGGAGTTCTGGCGATAAATCCAAGTTGCATTAAATAAGGCTCATAAACTTCTTCTATGGTAGAAATTTCTTCTGAAGTGGCGGCCGCTAAAGTTCCTAATCCAACTGGACCACCTCTAAACTTTTCAATAATAGTTTTTAAAATATGTTTGTCGGCTGGCTCTAAACCAATAGGGTCAACATCAATCATTTCAAGAGCTTTTTTAGCTACTTCACCAGTGATAATCGAGAATTCTTTTATTTGAGAATAATCACGTACTCGTTTGATTAGTCGGTTGGCCACTCTTGGTGTATAACGGGCACAGCTAGCAATTTTTTGAAGTCCATTACTATTAATATTAACGCCTAATATTCTACTTGATCTTTCAATGATGCGTTTAATCTCATCATTAGAATAAAATTCTAATCGATGAATAGCTCCAAAACGATTACGGAGAGGATTGGAGAGAGCTCCTAGTTTAGTAGTAGCTCCAATTAAAGTAAAATGAGGTAAATCTAACTGAATAGTTCTAGCAGAAGGACCTTTTCCAATTATGATATCAAGTTTGTAATCTTCCATTGCGGGATAGAGAATTTCTTCAATAGATTTATTGAGACGATGAATTTCATCGATAAAAAGAATATCTCCATCAGAGAGATTAGTTAGTATTGAACCAAAATCGCCAACTCTTTCAATAGCTGGTCCAGAAGTGGTTTTAATATTAACACCCATTTCTTTGGCGATGATATTAGCGAGAGTAGTTTTTCCCAATCCAGCTGGGCCATAAAGAAGAACATGCTCAATGGATTCTTTTCTTTTTTGAGCAGCTTGAATAAGAATATTTAAATTTTTTTTTACTTTTTCTTGACCAACGTAATCAGTAAAAGTTTGAGGTCGTAAAGTTAAATCTAAACCAATGTCTTCAATTTGTTCTTCGGCATGGGCAATAGTCATAAGAAATAGATAATTTAAAGGAAGTTAAAAAGACTAGAAGTAAAGGTAATTTTCTAAATTTAGTTTAGCATTACTTGACAAAATTTACAAGCTATGCTAACCTTCAAAGTCATCTTACAAAACAATTGTTTTTAGATGATTAGCAGTAAACTGTAGGTAATTGGTAACTTCTATCTTTTGTTATCAATATCGGGAACTTTTTTCAAGATATGGGCATTCTGGTTTTGGCTGGGATGTGCCTCGATATTGTTCCTTCCCCAAGGCTCTTAGTTTTGGGATTTGCCTACAGGTTAGTGTTTTAATGAAATAGTTACTGACAATATTTAGCCAAGAAAACTATTTTTTTTCAGGAGAAAAATAAAAAACAACGTCATTGGACGTTGTTTTTTATTTATTATTCAGTGATTTATAAATCTGTTACGCGCTCTACTTCTTCAAGGCTAGTTTCCCCTTCTAAAACTTTTAGAACTCCATCTTGGACTAAAGTAATCATTCCTAATTCTACGGCTTTATCTTGAAGTTCAGAAGTAATAGCTCCACGGGTTATTAATTCTTCTATCTCACGATCAATAACAAATATTTCACTAATAGTTGTGCGTCCACGATAGCCAATTTGGTTACATTTTGCACAACCTTTAGGATGGTAAATATCATTAACTGAAGGGATTTCAACTCCTGATTCTTGACTAATAGATTTAAGGACACCTTCAATCTTATTTTTTTCTTCTTGAGTAGGAATGACTTTTTCTTTGCAATCGCAAAGATGACGCACTAATCTTTGGGCAAAAAAAGCGTTAGATGAAGTAGCTATGTCAGAGGGAGAGACTCCCATATTCATAATCCTTGCTACCGCTCCAGCTGAACTATTGGTATGGATAGTGGAGAGAACTAAATGTCCAGTTAAAGCAGCTTGTACAGCTACTTGAGCTGTTTCATTGTCTCGCATTTCACCGATCATGAGAATGTCAGGATTTTGTCGTAAGAGTGCTCGTAGAGCAGTAGAAAATGTGTAACCTTCTTTTTCGTTAGTGGGCGTTTGAAGAATGCCTGGGATTTGATATTCAATTGGATCTTCAACGGTAATAATTTTGACTTCTGGCTTATTGAGAATGTTGAGTACACTATAAAGCGTGGTAGTTTTTCCTGAGCCAGTTGGGCCAGTATTTAAAACAATCCCATTAGGTTTTTTAGCTTGGTGAAGAAGTTTTTCTAAATTTTGTTGGCGAATACCTAGTTTTGCTAAATCTAAACTAACTGAAGATTGATTAAGTAAACGCATTACTACTGTTTCTCCATAACCACCTAAAATAATAGAAATTCTAACGTCAATTTTTTTCTTTTTTCCTGAGTCAATATCATCATCAAATTTAATAGTAAAGCGACTATCTACCACTCCTTGTCTAACTTCAGTTTTAACACCAGAAAGTATTTTTATTTCACCTAATAAAGCTGGATATTCATTGAGAGGCAAAGAAACGATATTTTGTAAAATTCCATCAATTCTAAATCTAATTTTAACATCATTTTCTTCAGGTTCTATGTGAATGTCACCGACGCCAAGAATAGCGGCGGCGGCAAAAATAGTTTTATTAATTTCAGTTGTCTTTAAGGAAAGTAAAAGTTCTCCTAGTTTTTTAAAATTATGAGCGACTGCCTGAGCATTTTCATAATGAGTTTTTTCTATTAAAATACCTTTGCCTAAAGTTTGAGCCATTAATTTTTCATAAATAGCTTCTAGAAATTCTCCTTGTCCAGTTACTCGCTCAACTTCATCAATAGAGGTGATACCATTAACAGCTTTTAAAATTCCATCCTGAAGCATGGTTACCATACCAGCTTCTAAAGCAGTGACAGCTAAATCAGTTTCGCCAGCCATATCTAAAATTAATTTTTCAATTTCTTCATTAATAGTTAGAATTTCAAATATTCCTACGCGTCCTTTATAGCCAATGTTATTGCATTTAGGACAACCAGTCGGGCGATAAAGTTTTTCAATCTTTTTAGGAATTTCTATTTTAGACTTGGGTGAAATAATAGAAAGAATTTTTTTAATTGATTCAATAGATTCTTTGGCTGGTGCGTAAGCTTCTTTACAATCACAAAGTTTTCTTACTAATCGTTGACCGACAATAGCATTGATAGAAGGAGCCATTAAAGTAGGTTTTATTCCCAACTCTAAAAGTCGGGGAATGGCTCCAATAGCATTATTAGTATGCAAAGAAGAAAGGACTAAATGCCCAGTAAGAGCTGAATTAACAGCAATATCAGCTGTTTCATCATCTCGGATTTCTCCTACTAAAATTACATCTGGATCTTGTCTAACCATAGCACGAAGACCTTGAGCAAAAGAATAGCCGTGGTCTTTATCTATTTGAGTTTGAGAGATGCCTTTCAATTCATATTCAATAGGATCTTCAATAGTAATTATTTTTTTATCGGGAGTGTTTAGTTTATTAATAATAGAATAAAGCGTGGTAGTTTTTCCTGAACCTGTTGGACCAGTATTTAAAATCATTCCATTTGGGGCTTCTATTTGTTTTTGGAGAGTTTCGTAAGCTAAACCTTGAATGCCTAGACTTTCAAGCTGAACTTTAATAGAATCTGGATCTAACAATCTCATTACTATTGATTCGCCAAAATTACCAGGAATAATAGATGCTCGGATAGAAATTTTTTTTTCAGCTAAATTAATTTCAAAGGTTCCATCTTGAGCAATGTCTCGCAAGTTTAATTTCATATGTGCCATTAACTTAAGACGAGAGATAACACTCTTAAAAACATTAAGAGGTAAAAAAGCAACATCTTGAAGTACACCATCAATTCTATAACGAAGGCGGAGTTCTTTTTCTTGAGGTTCAATATGTACATCGCTAGCACCTAACTTATAAGCTCCCGCTAGCATAATATTTAGAATTTGAGTAACTGGCAGTTCAACAATACGATGTTTCAATGTAATTAAATCTTTCATTTCAGCTTCAAACTTTTCTAAATCTTTCCCGCTAAGATTAAGACTCATTTGATCAAGGGCGTCAACAAAAACAATCTTTTTATATCTTTCCCAAATTCGTTGAAGATTAGAGCGGGAAATAATAAAAATTTTTATTTTCCAACTTTCTTTCTCTTGAAGTTTTTTAATAAATTCTTGAGTATCGGTTTGTTGAGGATGGGTAGCAACTAAAGTAACATTTTTCCCTGAGCGATGAATAATAGCTAGCTCAAATTTTACAGACTCTTCTTCGCTTAAAAGTTTAATAGCGTCAGTAGAAATAGGTACTAAATTAGTATCTATATAGGGAAGGTTTAATTCATTAGCTAAAGCGGAAGTCATTTCTTCTTCTTCTTTTTTTCTAAAACGAGAAATAATTTTTTGAGTTTTAGATTCTTTTTTTACTTCTTTTTTTACTTCTTTAGTTATTTTAATCATTAGAATTTTTTAAAATGAAAGAATGTTTTTAATAATTTTATTTTATCACAAAAGAGCCAACAAAAAAACAGGGCTAGCCTGTTTTAAAAAAGTAATGAAAAAAATAATTAAAGAGAGTTAATTTTTTGTGCAATAGATTTGCCCACTTCTAATAAATTATTATTCTTAAGCCTGATTTTTAGGAGTTCTTTTTTAATTTCTCCATCTAAATGAGAATATAATTTTTCCATCATTTTTGGACTAGTTGTTTTAATGAGAATAACAGTCGTTTCTGGAGTATCATTATAAACAACAATAAATATTTTTCCTTCGCTATAATTTTCTTGGAGCTTTTCAATAATCAAAGGTAAATCTTCTTGAGATGACCGACTTTGAACAAAATCTTCTACGGAAATAGTTGACCAAATTAGTTGACTATTTTCTTCCCAATTTATTTTTGCCATTGCTCGTCCCCAAAGTTTTAAAATATGTAAAGGCTGAGTTTTATAAAGCCAACGAATAATTTCTTGTTGGTTAGCTCCCTTATCCATTAAAGAAGCGGCCAAAGCTAAAGCTTTAGGCGTGGTATTTTTTTTCTGAAAACTTTCTGTTCCGCCTATTAAACCAGTTAAAAGGCAGGTGGCAATATTTTCATCAATTAAATTTTTATTAAAATTCTCAAAAAAATTGGCTAAAATTTCAGAAGAAGAAGAAGAAGTTACATCCACTAAATTTATTTGTCCAAAATTATCATTATTACTTTGGTGATCAATATTGACAATGGGAACCTCAAAAAATAAATCGGTATTTTTTAAATATAAATTACCAAGTTTTTCTAAATCTGGTATGCCAATAACAACCACTAGATCATATTTGAATTTGGCTAAAATAAAAGAAAAATCTCTTGGGTCAACAGATCCTTTTTCAGGAGTAACGAAAATATTAAAACGATTTTCTTTTTCTTCTTGACGTAATTTAATAATTTTATTCCTGGTAGTGTCAAAAGATAAAACAAAATCACGAGCTCCAGAAAGTTCTTTTAAGAGACGAGAAGGTTTAGTTAAAAAATCAAATTTAGGCGATAGATTATTAGAAAAAGCAATAGTAGGAGTGATATTTAATTTTTCTAAAAAATAATAAAGAGACCAAGCTGAGCCAACAGCATCACTGGAAGGACCCTCAGAAATAAGGATTAAAACATCTTTAGATTTTTCTAGAAATTTTTTAAATTGTCCTTGGGGTTCTAAACTCATAATATATTTAAATAAGATTATAAAAAGAATTACTTTAATTAAGCTGATGTTATAATCTAGCAAGATTTTTTTTTAATGTCAAATCAGAACTTAAACTGTTTGGAATATAAAATAAAATAAACTAAAATAAATAGAGGGTGAGTTAAAAAGGTTAAAAGTCTTGACTTTTAAAGTATTTTGAGGTATTATATAAAATCAAAATTAATAAAACAAAAAAGGAGGGGAAAAGGATGAAGATTTTCAATGAAGTTCTTTTAGTAATTATTGTTTGTTTATTTTGTTCTGGTTGTGTAGGGGTTAATCCTCAAAGCAGGAACAGGGTTCAGATGCGTTTTGGGACGAGAAATTTCTCGGGAAATTTCTCGGGAAATATCAATAATTTAAATTATGCCCGTTATCAAAGAGAGTATCGTTTTCGCCAACGATGTTCTAATAGATATCATCTTTTCGTCGGAAGTAACGGGCGAATAAATATTCGTTTACGAAAGTATTGTCATTAATAAATATTCGTTTACGAAATTTGGTGGAACTAGAAAAAATTTCTCTAGCTCCACTTTTATTTTTTTTAAAATGACTTTATAATATAAAGATGGAAAAAGAAATTATTACTTATAATGCTCAAGAAACTAAGAAATTAGGGGCTAAATTAGGAGCTAAAATGAAAAAAGGCGGGATTGTTTGTCTTTCGGGGGATTTAGGAATGGGAAAGACTACTTTTGCACAAGGATTTTTAGAGGAGCTGAAGTTAACCGGACCTTATACGAGTCCAACTTTTTTAATTATAAAAGAATATGATTTTAAGAGGAGGAATGAAAAAGTGTATCACATAGACGCTTATAGAGTTAAAGAAGAAGATATTTTAACTTTGGGCTGGGAAGAAATATTGAATGATCCTAAAAATATTATTATAATTGAATGGGCAGAGAGAATAAAAAAAATAATTCCTGCTAAAGCGATTTGGATAAATTTTCAATGGCTAGATAAAAATCGGAGAAAAATAATAATTAACTAATAAAAATATGAAAAAAATAGTTTATTTATTTCTAGTAATGGGCTTTATGATAACTTTTTCAGCTTGTAGTCAAAAAGAAAAAGAGAATAAAAAGGAGGTAAATAAACCGATAATAAATTCTGAAGGAAATATAAAAAAACTTAATACAGAAAAAGAAAATAGCTCCAATTTACAAACTAAACAAACTAAACAAGAAAATAATCAATCTAAAATAAACCATATGAAAACTAGTCAGGCAACGGTAGGAAATAATTCTGCCTTAGTAAAAGAATACAAATACGCAGTTTTAAAAACCAATTTTGGTAATATTAAAGTCGAATTTTATGGAGGGAAGGCTCCAATAACCGTCGGTAACTTTTTAAAATTAGCTAAAGATGGTTTTTACGATAAAACTAAATTTCATCGGGTAATTAAGGGTTTTATGATTCAAGGTGGAGATCCAAATTCTAAAGATAATGATTGGAGTAATGATGGAATAGGCGGACCAGGCTATGAATTTAAAGATGAGTTAACTGGACAAGAAACTTACCCGCAAGGAACATTGGCGATGGCCAATTCTGGACCTAATACTAACGGTAGCCAGTTTTTTATTGTAACTGCTAACCCAAAGGCTCCTTTACCACCCCTTTATACTGTTTTTGGCAAAGTAGTTCAGGGAATGGAGACTGCTTTAAAAATTGAAAATGTTAAAGTTAATGAAAATGACCATCCATTAGAAGATGTAATTGTAAAAACTATTGAGCCTTTAGTGAACTAATTAATGAAATAAATCTATTTTGTCAATTGGATGGCTTTTATCAGTGAAAGAGAAAAAATAAATTTTTCACTTTACATTTAAAAATTGACAGAGTAGATTTCTTAAGGTAAGCTAATCGGAAGTTCTTTGGCAAAGTAATATGGAAATTTTTCCAAAATGATTGACAAAACTTATTTTTAGGAGGGAATGGCAATGATAGAAAATTTTATTAGTAATTATTTAAATGCTATTTGGGCAATTTTAGTGACTGGAGACTTTTCTGGAGAGTATCGTCTGATAATTTTTCTTGTCGCTTGTTGGACAGTTGGGTATCTAGGGGGATATCTTGCTAGTCCGTTTTTGCAACTTTTTCTCCCGATCTTTATTATTATGTTTTCTGTAGTAAATAGTGTCTTATTTAGAAGTTCTCTTATTGATATTCAGACGGTAATTTTTTTAGTAGTATCAATGGTACTAGCTAGTTCAGTTTCAATGACTGGATTCTTCATTGGGATGTATATTAGGACTAAGAAAGTTCTAAAATTATTAAGGAGAGCATTCATTGAAACCAATAATGAAGTAGAAGTTGTCATTATTAAGAATGTTTCCAGTCAAGAGCTTGAACTTTTTTCCAGGACAATGTATTACAAAATTTACAATGGATCAATATCAGAGATTTATTTAATTAGAAATTTTTTGCAAATACAAAGGATGGCCAATCAACAAAAATATTCTTTAAAATGGCCACTAGTGCCACTTAAAGGGAAATGGCCTGCTAGGCTATTTATAGGGGGCTTCCTGTATGGGGAAAAGGAAGTGAGATTCAATTTTTTTGTGAAAGCGAAAAAACTTGTGATAGACTTATAATCGACTTATAACTAGGAATAATCAAATGAAAACCGGCTTACCTAAAAAGGAAGATCGGTTTTTTTTTAACCTTGATAGGTTGCTGGTTTTTTATTTGTAAGAAGTAACTTAAATGTATATACTGAATACATGGAAAATAAACTAAAAAAACTAGTCCTTATTGATGGAAATGCCATAATTCATCGATCTTATCATGCTATTCCGTCTTTAATGACTAAAGAAGGTGAACTAGTTAATGCTGTTTATGGATTTGCTTCTACTCTTTTATCGGTTATTGATAAGTTTCAACCAGATTATATTTTAGCGTCGTTTGATTTATTAGCACCAACTTTTAGGCATCAAGAATTTCCTGATTATAAAGCTAATAGAACAAAAGCTCCTGATGATTTATACGCTCAAATTGACCGAGTTAAAGAAGTAACCAGAGCTATGGGGATACCAATTTATGAAAAAGAAGGTTTTGAAGCAGATGATTTAATTGGTACAATGGCTCAACAAGCAAAACAAGAAACAACAATAAAAGAAATTATTATTGTAACAGGAGATTTAGATACACTTCAACTAGTTAATGAAAAGACTAAAGTTTATACTATGCGAAGAGGGATAACTGATTCAGTTTTTTATGATAGAAAAAAAATTCAAGAACGTTATGGTTTAACTCCTGAACAAATTATTGATTTTAAAGGATTAAGAGGTGATCCGTCCGATAATATACCAGGAGTTAAAGGTATTGGAGAAAAAACAGCATCTACTCTTTTACAAAAATATAGTACGATCGAAAATGTCTATAAACATCTAGAAGAAATTAAAGGAGCAATTAAAGATAAATTAGCTCGAGATAAAATGCAAGCTCTTCAGAGCAAAAGACTGGCAACGATAGTAAAAAATGTGGCTATTAAAATTAATCTAAAAGAAGCTAAAACTAATAAATTTAACAGAGAAAAAATAGTGACTCTTTTTCAAGAATTAAATTTTTATTCTCTGATTAAAAGATTGCCGTCAGAAGAAGGAGAATTAAGGAAAAATAATTCTCAGTCAGGAGGAGTGAAAGATTTTAAATACCAACTTATTTCCAAAGAGAATAAATTGAAGTTTTTGGAATTATTAAACCAGCAGAAAGAAGTAGCCATTAAATTGAAAACGAGAGGAGAAAAAAATTTCAAGGCTGATATTTTAGGTATCGCGATAGCTTATAAAAAAGGAAGAGCTGGTTATTTAGAATTTAAAGAAGAAAATTATGAGAGTATAAAAAGTATTTTAGAAAATTCTAAAATTAGTAAAATTGGTTATGATTTGAAAAAAAATAAGGAAGTCTTGGCTAAAGCTAAGATAACCTTACGGGGTGAACTTTTTGATATAATGCTTTCAGCTTATGTTTTAAATCCAGGCTCTAAAGTAGACTTTTCTCAATTGGTTTTAGCTTCTTTAGGGGAAGAAATTGAAGAAGAAAAGAAGAAAGGACAATTAGGACTGGAAATGGAAACTCTTCAAAATGTAGCTTCTAATGAATGCCAGCGGGCAGATTATATTTTTAAGTTAAAATTTATTTACGAAAATAAAATCAAAGAAATAATTCAAACTCAAAATCCAAAATATAATTTAGTTAAAATTTTTCGAGAAATTGAAATGCCTTTAGTTAAAATTTTAGCTGAAATGGAATTAACTGGAATAAAATTAAATACTGTTTTATTTCAAGGAATTGCTGAAAAAATTGAAATTAAAATTAAAAACTTAGAAAAAAATATTTACCAATTAGCAGGAATAGAATTTAACATTAATTCTCCAAAGCAATTAGCTGAGATTCTTTTTGTTAGACTAAAAATTTCTACGGAAGGAATTAAAAAAGGAAAAACTAATTTTTCTACCGCTTCAGCTGAATTAGGAAAATTAAAGAATAAGCATAAGATTATTAGTAAAATTGAGGAATATCGAGAAGTTTTCAAACTAAAAACAACCTACCTAGATACTCTACCAAAGATGGTAGATGAAAACTCTCGTCTTCACACAACTTACAATCAGGCTGTAACTGCTACGGGAAGACTTTCTTCTTCTGATCCTAACTTACAAAATATTCCTATTCGCACAGAGTTAGGGCAGCTTTTACGAGTGGCTTTTGAAGCTAAAGAAGGTTTTCGTTTTGTTAGTGCCGACTATTCACAAATTGATTTGAGAGCAGTTGCTCATGTAGCTAAGGATAAAAAAATGATAGAACTTTTTTGGCAAGGAAAAGATATTCATCTAGCAACAGCAGCGGAGATAAATAAAGTTGCTCCTTCTCAGGTAACAGAAAAAATGCGTTCTAGCGCGAAGGCTTTAAATTTTGGCGTAATTTATGGAATGAGTGCTTTTGGTTTTTCTCAGTCGGCAAAAATTGAAAAAGAAGAAGCTAAGAAATTTATTGAAGCGTATATGAAAAAATTTCCAGGAGTAGCTAACTATATGAAAACCACTAAAGAATTAGCTAAAAAAAGAAGTTATGTGGAAACGGAAATGGGTAGAAGAAGGTATTTACCAGAAATAAATTCTCCTAATTTTAAAATTCAAAATTCGGCTGAAAGAATGGCTATTAATATGCCAATTCAAGGGATGTCAGCTGATATTATGAAATTAGCAATGATAGCGGTTTTTAAGGAGTACGAAAATAACCCAGCTGTTAAAATGGTTCTTCAAGTTCACGACGAAATTATCTTAGAAGTGAAGGAATCCTTAGCGGAGGAAGTAGCTAAAAAAACAAAAGCCATAATGGAGCAAGTTTATGCCCTAAAAGTTCCTTTAGTTGTGGATGTAAAAATAGGGGATAATTGGGGAGAGCTGTAGAGTTTTAATTATTGAAAAAAGAAATAATAAAAAAAGAGTATTTAATAAAATCATAAAAAATATGCCAGAACTTCCAGAGGTACAAACAGTAGTCTCTGATTTAAATAAAAAAATTAAAGGTAAAATAATTATTGATTTTTGGAGTGATTGGGAGAAAACTATTAAAGAGTTAACGGTTGAGAAATTTACTAAATTAATAACTGGTCAGAAAATTTTGAAAATTTATAGATTGGGAAAAAATATTTTTCTTGATTTATCAAATGGAAAAACTTTGTATATTCATTTAAAGATGACTGGACATCTTTTAGTTAAAAAAAGAGAAAAAAACAATACCACTCAAGGAGAATATTTTCAAGAAAAAGTTAATCAGTATATTCATCACATTTTTTATTTAAAGGATAAACTAAATAAAAAGAAAAACCAAAAAGAAAATAAAGAATATGATTTAACTTTAGAATTTTCTGATTTGCGTAAATTTGCTAAAATAGTATTAATAGATACTCAATCGATTTCAGCTTTGCCAGTTATTAAAAAATTAGGTATTGACGCTGTCAGTGAAGAGTTTACTTTTAAAAAGTTTCAAGAAATTTTGCAGAAAAAAAATTCCAAAGGTCAATTAAGTTTAAAAACTAAAAAAATCGGAATAATTTTAATGGAGCAAGAATTGATAGCTGGGATTGGAAATATTTATCGGAGTGAAATTTTATTTGAAGCTGGTATTCACCCTGAGCGATTAGTCAAAGATTTAAAAGAAATAGAAATAAAAAGAATTTATCAGGCGACTAAAAAAATTTTAAAAAAAGCTATTAAAATGAGAGGCACTTCAGATAGTGATTATCGAGATACAGAAGGCGCTCCAGGTAATTTTCAGAAAGTTTTAAAAGTTTATAAAAAAGAAGGAGAAAAATGTCCTCGTTGTTGGAAGAAAAATCAAAAAAGTAAAGCTACAATTCAAAGAGAAAAATTAGCTCAGAGAAGTATTTTCTTTTGTCTAAAATGTCAAAAATAAAAAAAATAAATTAAAAGTGGAAGAAGATAATTCAGAAAAAATAAATTTCTGTGGTATAATAATTTTAAAAGAATAATTTATAATAATTAAACTATGAACAAAAATAAAAAAATAATAGTTGCTTTGGTAGTGATAGGGATAATTTTTGGAGGTTACTATTTTCTAAAATCTAGTAAAAAAAAGGTCAAACAAATTAACATTAATGAAAAACCTCAGCTAGAAAGTGCTAAACCGGTTAATAATGGTCATGTTAGTCCTCTTTCTGGTCTGGCTTGTGCTGATTGGAATAGACGTCCTATTGCGGTTATGCAACCATCAGATCTCTCAGCTCGACCAGATGCAGGATTGAGTAGCGCAGATATGGTTTTCGAAATGCCGGTAGTAACGGCGAGCATTACTAGATTAATGGCAGTCTATGTTTGTGGTAATCCAACTGATCTTGGTTCAATGCGAAGTGCTCGCCATGATTATATTGCACTAGCTAAAGGATTAGATGCTATTTTTGTTCATTGGGGTGGTTCTCACTATGCTTTAGATAAATTAAAAGAGGGTGTGATTGATGATATGAATTGTAATAATGACGGAGGACGTTCAGCCCAAAAATATTGTTATAGAAAAAGTTTAGCGGTTTTAGCTAAGGACCGAGCCTTTCCTAAAGTTCGTCTGAAGGGAGATGACACTGGTTATGCAAAATTCTCTCGTCTTTTAGAAGGAGCAAAAGCTTTTAAATATAATATGATTGATAAATTTTCTGGTTATCCTCATCAAGAGGAAGCTCCTTTAAACCAACGACCTAAGGGAGGAACGCTAAGTGTTAATTTTGCTAAACCTTATAATGTTAAATATACTTACGATAAAAAAAGTAATTCTTATTTAAGAACCTGGGGTGGAGTAATTGATACCGATAGAGATAATAAAAAGCAATTAGCTCCTAAAAATGTTGTAGTGATGTTTGCTAAATCTGCCCAAATGATTAAGGGTATCCAATATAATAATGTTCAATTGGGAGATCCTTGGTATGATACTTCTGATAGTGGATCGGCTCATTATTATATTAATGGAAAAACTTATACTGGAACTTGGAAAAAAGATAAATCTAGATTAGATAGCAAGTTGTATTTTTATGATGACGCTGGACAACAATTTAAATTTGTTCCTGGACAAATTTGGGTAGAAATATTAGAGCCTGGACAAGGATTACATTGGACAGTTCAAAATTAATTTTTTTCAGTTAATTAGGTATGATAATCTTTTTATATGGTGAAGACTATTTTCAATCGAGTAGGAAATTATTAGAATTAAAAAAGAAATTTTTATCTTCTGACAAGTCAGGATCTGGCTTGTCAGTTTTTGATATAGAAGAAGAAAAAAATATTATTTCAAAAATTATAGCTACTTTAAGAACAGCTAATCTATTAGCGCCCAAGCGTTTAATAATAATTAAAAATTTATTTTCTTCTGCTTTAAGTTTAGAGGAAAAAACTATATTAGAATTTTTGAAAAAAAATTCTAACGAGCTATTGAATGATAAAGATAGAATCATAATTTTTTGGGAAGTGGGAATGCCTAGAAAAAATAACGCTCTGTTTAAATTTTTAAAAGAGAAAGCTAAAAAACAACAGTTTGATAACTTAGTTGGTTTCAAGTTAGAACAATCAATTTTACAGATATTATTTAAGATTGATCCAAAGGCTAAAATTGAAAAAGAAGCTTTGAAAGAACTATTAAGTGTTTGTCAAAATAATAAGTATCTTATTTTTTCAGAGTTACAAAAATTAGTTAATTTTTCAGCGGGAGAAATTATCACCTTAAAAGAAATAAGAAATTTAGTTAAAAATAATTTGAAAAGTAGCATTTTCCAAGCTATTGATGCTATTGGAGCTAATAATAAAAAAGAAGCTTTGAATTTGATTTATGAACATCTAGCCAAGGGGGAAGATCCTTTTTATCTTTTGTCGATGTTAGTCTATCAATTTAGAAATATGCTTAAAGTATCAGATTTAGCAATTAATAACCAACTAACCGAATACGAAATTGCTAAAGTGGCTAAATTGCATCCTTTTGTAATAAAAAAAACACTTAGCCAAATTAAAAATTTTTCTTTTTCTCAACTAAAAAAGATTTATCAAGAGTTAAGTCAGTTAGATATAACTATCAAAACTGGAGAAGTAGATATAAAATTAGCTCTAGTTAAATTTATTGTAGAATTATAAATATTCTTTTACTAAAAAGATAACAATAAAAAACCACTAAAATAGTGGTTTTTTATTTTGACAAAAAATAAGAAAATTATTTTTGACTATCAGTTTTTACGGCTTTATTAAGTTTAGATTTATAGCGAGCCACAGTATTTTTAGACAAAACTTTTTTTTGAGCTGCTTTATCTAAAGCCTTAATCGATTTTTTAAGATATTCCTGAGCTTTATCAATAGTTCCTTTTGTTAAAGCAGTTTTAGTGGCTTTAATCGCAGAACGAAATTGTCCCTTAATTCGTTTATTTTTTTCGGTTTTACGAGCGGTTACTCGCATATATTTTTTAGCTGAGTTTTTAATTGGCACGTTCTTTTGAGACAAGTTAATAATGCAATAATGCAAAAATTAACTTGATAAGTTAAAATTTATAATCTAAATAGTTTTGGAACTAAGACTAATTATTTTTAGCATATTATATTATTTTTGGCAAGGAGGGAGATAAATGATAGAATTAAAATATGATTGCTAAGTTAACAGGAAAAATTGAATATATGCAGGATAGCTATGCTGTTATAGATGTTAATGGGGTTGGTTATAAAGTTGGTTTGAGTGCTTATACTGCTGGAAAAACTTCTCAATTAAAAGAGGTGAGTTTTTTTATCTATACTTATGTCAGAGAAGATACGCTAGCATTATACGGTTTTTTAAGTCGAGAAGAATTAGAAATTTTTGAACTTTTAATTTCTATTTCTGGGATTGGTCCAAAGGCAGGGATGAGTATTTTGTCTATTGCAACGCCGAAGACTATTAAAACGGCTATTCTAAATAATGATCCAGCAATTCTAACTAAAGTTTCTGGCGTTGGAAAGAAAACTGCCGAAAGAGTGATTTTAGAATTACAAAATAAAGTAGCTACTATGACTACAGAAGAAAAGGAAGAAGCAACTATTGATAGTGATGCCGTAGAAGCTCTTCTGAGTATTGGTTATTCTACTACTGAAGCTAGGGAGGCTTTGAAAATGGTTTCTCCAAAAATAAAAGAAGTAGGTGCAAGAGTAAAAGAAGCTTTAAAAAACTTAGGTAAAAAATAAATTAAAAAACTAAAAAAGTGTTAATTTTAGATTAGCAAGATTAGTACAGGGGTAGTACATCTGCTTCCCAAGCAGAAAAGACGAGTTCGAGTCTCGTATCTTGCTCTCTTTAAGTTAGAATAATTTTTTATGGAAAATAATAAAAATAGTTTTATTCAACAGAATTCTCCTGATGGTGGTTTTTTGCAATCAAATGAATGGAAAAATTTTCAAGAAGCAGTAGGAAGAAAAACGTATCATCTAGAGGGAGAAAGTTTTTGGGCAAACATAATTAAGCATCAATTACCGATTGTGGGAAAATATTTTTATATTCCTCGTGGACCGATTTTAAAGAAATCTAGTTTGGAAAATAACAAAGAGAGATTGAAAAAAATAATAAAGTTAGCCAAAAAAGAAAAGGCTGGCTGGATTAGAATTGAGCCAGTAACAAAAAATCAGTTAGTGGAGATTGAAAAAAATATAAATTATAAAATTCAAAAGGCTCCGCATGATATGCAACCAAGAGAAGTTTTAGTGGTGGATATTTTGAAAACAGAAGAAGAATTATTAGCTCAAATGAAAAGTAAAACTCGGTACAATATTCGATTGGCGGGGAAAAAAAATGTGAAAATCATAGTAGCTCAGGAAAAAAATAAGCAACAATATTTAGAAGAGTTCTGGCGATTAGCTCAAATTACTGCTAAACGGCAAGGAATTGTTTCTCATCCTAAAGAATATTATCAAAAAATGATAGCTACCATTCCAAGGGATAAATTAAATATATTTGTTGCTCAATATCAAGGTCAAGTAACAGCTGTTAATTTGGTTATTTTTTTTGGGGAAATGGCTACTTATTTACATGGAGCTTCAGATGATAAATATAAGAATGTGATGGCATCGTATCTTTTGCAATGGCAACAAATGAGAATAGCTCAAAAAAAAGGGATGATGAGATATGATTTTGGCGGGGTTAGTATTGAGAGCGGCAAAAATTCATGGAGAGGTATTACACGGTTTAAATCAGGTTTTTCACCAAAGACTAAACCAGTTAAATTTCCTGGGAGTTATGATATTATTATTAATCCTATGCGATATTATTTATATAGAACGATTCAAAACATAAGAAGTCTTAAAAATAAAAAATTCTAAAGTATAAATTTTACTATTAAAAATAAATAACTTAAATTTTTTGTCTTGTTTCTAGAAAATTAAAAAACTGATTAGCTTAAAACCTTTATTACTCTCTGATGTTATTTTAAACAATTTAATGCAGAGGGATTGATTTTTAATCAAAAATAACTTATACTAGTCTTTGGTGTTAATTTTAGTTCATTAAAATTTTTTATAAGGAGAAAAAAGTTATGAGAGAAAAACCGTTATTGCTCATAGCTGATTCTGTGAGAAAAAAAAGTATACTTTGGCAACAGATTAGAATAACATCCTTTGCTAAAAAAATGCAAGGTGTAGCAACGTTAAAGGCGGAAAAATGCTGTGATACTTATCACCAAACTATGCGGAGAGATGGAAGCGAATACAGAAAACATCCAAAACGGGTGTTGAGAGCCTTTATCTATTATACCGTTTATAATGCTAAACTTGCATATGAAGATCAAGAAGGGGCAAGTATTTTACTCCACGATGTTCCTGAAGAAGTAGGTCTGATAACCCTAATTAGCATCAAAGAACATTACGGACAGTTAATTCCCATTTATGTCAAAATGTTTACTAGAATGAAGGGTGAGTCTAAAATTAGTTATTTTAAAAAAATTGCTCAAACAGATTTTTTAATTATGTCGAAGATTTGTGACATGATTGATGGATTTATAGGTATGTTAGATGAATTTTATGCCAAAAACCTTTCTTCCTCTAAAAAAAGAATAGAGTCTTATTTAACAGAAAAGGCTTTTCCTTTTTTGGAAATTATTCAAAAGAGAAATTTAACTGGACTAAAATACGAGAAAAGTATAAGGGAAGCATTAACTGATTTTTCTCTTATTTGTCAGGAAGCAGAAGAGGTCTTAAGAATTAACAGCAATAAAAAAATAGAAAGAAGTCAAAAGGTTTAATTCTTATTAAAGAATTAAACCTTTTATATTTATTTAATTTTAGGATATAATAAAAATATGAAAAAAATTATTCCGCAAAAATTGAAAAATTATTATCACTTAGTCCAAGCTATCTTGGCAAATCTTTGGTATGGATATCCCAGTCGGAAAATAAAAGTGATAGGAGTGACAGGGACAAACGGAAAAACAACAACAGTTCAAATGATAACTAAAATTTTAGAAGAAGCGGGAAATAAAGTAGCTATGACTTCTACAATTAATTTTAGATTTAACGGGATAGAAAAAATAAATAAAACTAAATTTACAACCCTTTCTGCTTTTACTGTTCAAAAATTTATTTCTGAAGCGGTTCTTTCTCATCATGATTATGTCGTTTTAGAAACATCTTCCCATTCATTGGATCAGTATCGAGTTTGGGGAGTGAAATATGATACTGCGATTATTACTAATGTTACGCGCGAGCATTTAGATTATCATAAGACAATGGAGAAATATCGTCAGGCTAAGAAATTATTATTCAAAAAAGCAAAAAATATTGTAGTAAACTTAGATATGAAAAAACCAGAAGAATTTTTGCAAGATACAGATAAAAAAATAATTACATATAGTTTGAAAAATAATCAAGCGGATATTTTGGCCAAAAATATTGAAACGGGTATTGATAAATCTTCTTTTATAATTAAGAATCAAGAGATTAGCTTAAATTTAATGGGTAACTTTAATATTGAAAATGCTCTAGCCGCTATTAGTGTTGGAACCCTGGAAAATATTAATTTGAAAATTTGTGCTAAGGCTTTGGAGAAAATTAAGGGTGTGCCAGGAAGAATGGAGAGTGTAGCAAATAACAAAGGACTAAATATTATCATTGATTACGCTGTAACTCCAGATTCTTTGGAAAAATTATATGAACTTATTAAAAAACTTAATATTCAAAAAAAGAAAGTTATTGCAGTCTTTGGTTCTTGCGGGGAGCGTGATCGCGGAAAACGACCGATTATGGGAGAAATCGTCGCTAATAGCACTGACTATGTATTTGTAACCAATGAAGATCCTTATGGAGAAGATCCTTGGCAAATTATTAACGAAGTAGCACGAGGAATTAAAAATAAACAAGAAAATATAAATTTTTGGAAAATAGTTGATCGTCGTGAGGCAATTAAAAAAGCTCTACAAATTGCAAGGTCTGGTGATTTTGTAATTGTAACAGGAAAAGGTGCGGAAGAAACAATGGCAATTAGAAAAAAAAGAATTACTTGGAACGATAAAAAAATTATCCAAAAAATCTTATTAGAATTAGAGTAAGCACTAATCCTAAGATTCCTCCAGCGATAGCTTCGCTAATTTTATGTCCCATTCTTTCTTTTAAATGTGGATAATCTATCTGGTTAGCTTGAATTTTTCCAATTAGCATATTGATGTACCGACTATGGTCACCCATATAAACTCTTAATCTAGTGGCATCATCAATAATTAGAATTGCCATAATCAAAGCAATGGAAAAAGCACCAGAAGTTAAACCAGAATAATAACCAATAGAAGTGACTAAGGAAACCATTAAGGCGGAATGAACACTCGGCATATGTCCATAAGTCATAGAGTGACGAATAGCATATTTTAAATCATCATTGTGTTTGAAATAAAAAATAATAAATTTTAAAATCCGAGCAGAAATTAAAACAATTAGGGGAATAATGAAAATAGCGTATTTAGAGAAAGTAAACATAATTTTAAAAAATTAAAACAAATAATAATTTATTTTTGTTATCTATTAAATTATAACACATTTAAAATGATTTTACAGTTTAGGATAAAGTTGTTAAAATAAAGCTATAATAAATTAAAATAAAATTATGATGATAGGACTAATTTTTTTGGGAATAATAATTATAATAATTCTTTGGGTTATTATAATGTATAATGGGTTAATTAGACTTAAAAATAGAGTTGATGAGGCTTGGAGTGATATTGATGTTCAATTAAAGAGGAGATATGATTTAATTCCGAATTTAATCAATACGGTTAAGGGCTATGCCGCTCATGAAAAAGAAGTTTTTGAAAAAGTAACAGAAGCTAGAACACAAGCTATGGGAGCAGGTACTGCTCAAGAAAAAGCTGGAGCGGAAAATATGTTAACAGGAGCTTTGAAAAGTTTATTTGCTGTAGCTGAAGCTTATCCGGATTTAAAAGCTAATCAAAATTTTTTAGAGTTGCAAAGAGAATTAACTGATACAGAAGATAAAATTCAAGCTGCTAGAAGATTTTACAATGGTAATGTACGAGATTTTAATACTAAGGTTCAAGTTTTCCCAACTAATATTATAGCGGGAATGCTGAATTTTACTTCACGAGATTTTTTTGAAATGGAAGAATCAGAAAAAGCAGTGCCAAAAGTTGAGTTTTAAATTATTAACTTTTTAAATTGATGACTCTCTATAATCAGGTAGCTAAAAATACTCATTTAACTTATGTCTATATAACTTTCTTTTTAATCTTTGTTATTGGAGTAGGTTATGTTTTTGCTCAAGCTTTTAATAGTAGCGTAATTTTATACGGAGCGGTTATTTTCTCTATCGTGATGAGTTTTAGCTCTTATTGGTGGAGCGATAAAATAGTTTTAACGATAAGTAAAGCTCATGAAATAACCCCGAAAGATGGAAAAGAAATATATCGTATCGTAGAAAATCTTTGTATCACCGCTGGTTTACCAGTTCCGAAAATTTATCTTATTAAAGACGATTCTCCTAATGCTTTTGCAACTGGTAGAAATCCAGAACACGGAGTAATTTGTTTGACTAGTGGTATTATTGATAAATTAGAAAAATCTGAATTAGAAGGTGTAATTGCTCACGAACTCTCTCATATTGGTAATCGGGATATTCTAATTTCAACAGTAATAGTTGTTTTAGTAGGTTTTATTGCTCTTTTAGCTGATTGGTTTCGTTATTGGGCTTTTTTTGGAGGAAGAGATAATGATAACGGGGGTGGACAATTTCAAATGATTATGATGATAGTGGCTATCGTTTTGTCAATTTTAGCTCCAATCGCAGCGGTTTTAATGCAATTAGCTATTTCTAGAAAAAGAGAATTTTTAGCTGATGCTGATGGAGCTCTTTTAACTAGATATCCAGAAGGTTTAGCTCGGGCACTAGAGAAAATTTCTGCTGATCCAAAACCATTAAAAGAAGCTAACCGGGCAACGGCTCATCTTTTTATTACTAATCCCTTCAGAGGCAAAAAAGTTTCAAAACTATTTATGACTCATCCACCGATTGAAGAAAGAGTGGCTAAACTAAGGGGAATAAATATATAATAATTGTAAAATAACTATTATGCCTAATGAAAACAATTATCTTCCCGAAAGAGAATTAAAACAAGAAAAACCGATTGATATATTTGTGCGAAATGTTTTTGGTAGCTGGAGACAACTAAAAGAAATGGTAGATAAGGCAAAGAAAGATATGCCAGAAATTGAAGTAAGGTCAAATGAGTTTGTGAAGCAATTTATAGGAAACCTGAAAATAAGTAGGGCGGAATTTCCTTTATGTGTTCAGGCAATTAGAAAAGTTTCTGGCAAAAAAAGAAAGGACAATGAAATTGACTTAGCGGAAGAGAGGCAACGAATGATTATAAATGATGCGGCAGAGCTTGAAGCGGAAAGAAAGAAGGAAGCAAGTGATCTGGGTATTGATCCAGATGAAATAGTATAGATATTAATAATATATAAAAAAAGAATAGGAGGTGTTATATGGAAGAACAAAAAAAACAAGAGCAATCAACTCAAGAAGAACAGGAGCAATTTTCGAAAAGTCAGCCAGAAAATAATGGCAAAGAAGAAAATAAGAACGTTCCTAATAAAGAATCTTCTGAAAATAAATTATGGGCATTTCTTAGCTATTTAAATGTGCTATGTTTAGTCGCTCTTTTATTTAAAAAAGATTCAGAATTTGTCCAATTTCATGCTAAGCAAGGTTTGGTTTTATTTATTGGAGAATTTTTTATTTGGATTCCTTTCTTTGGCTGGATTTTAGGGGTTATAATTTTTATCCTTTGGATTATGGGAATAAGGAATGTATTAGCTGGAGAAAAAAAATCTTTACCAGTTGTAGGAGAGATTGCTGAGAAAATTCATTTATAAAATAAAAGACAAATTAAATTAAGAGCAGGTAGCTTGATGTTTCCTGCTTTTGATTTTCCAAGAGAATAAATATATAATAGATAGGTTACTAATTATTAAAAATAAAGATTGATTATGAAACGAACTAAAATTATTGCAACAATCGGACCAACTACTAAATCTAAGGAAAAAATTGAGGAGTTGATTGAGGCTGGTATGAATGTAGCGAGAATAAACTTTTCTCACGGAAGCTATGAATCTAATGGTCAACTGATTGATTATGTTAAAGAATTAAGAGAAGAAATGAATATTCCGGTGGGAATAATAGCGGATTTACAAGGACCAAGAATTAGAACTTTAATGGAAAAAGAAATTCTTATTGAAGATGGAGAAGAAATTTTAGTTTTTGATTCAGCTTCTATTAAAAAAGTTGTTTCTGATAAATTAGAAAAAAAACACCTTACTTTAGATTGGGCAGGAATTATTAAAAATATTGAAATTGGAAATGAAATTTTAATTGAGGATGGACTGATGAAAATTAGGGTTTTTAAAAAAGAAAATCATTTTTTAAGAGCACGAGTTATTGAAGGCGGGGTGGTACAAGATCATAAAGGTGTAAATATTCCAGATGCTGATTTAGAGATTGACGCTGTTACTGAAAAAGATAAAAAAGATTTAAAATTTGTTTTAGGAAAAGATGTTGATTTTATTGCTCTTTCTTTTGTAGGTAGAGCGAAAGAAATTATTGATACACGAGAAAAAATGAAAAAAATATTAGGCAAATCAGAACAATTACCACAAATTATCGCTAAAATTGAAAGAAAAGATGCAATCAAAAATATTAAAGAAATAATAGAAGTTACTGATGTGATTATGATTGCTAGGGGTGATTTGGGAATTGAAATGGATGAAAGTCGGGTAGTTATCTATCAAAAAGAACTAATTATGCAATGTCTCAAGTCAGCTACTCCAGTGATTGTGGCTACTCAAATGTTAAATTCAATGATTTATAACCCTCGTCCCACTCGAGCGGAAGTCAGTGATGTTTCTAATGCAGTGATTGATAATACAGATGCGGTTATGCTTTCTGGAGAAACTGCTAATGGAAAATATCCAGTTGAAGCTGTTAGAGTGATGTATGATATCATTAAAAAAACTGAACACTCTTCTTTTGATGTTTTAGGACATGGATTTTTGGGAGACAAAGATGCATCTACTTCTACGGCTATTGCACATGCAGCTCACGAACTCTTGAAAGACGCTAAGGCTCAAGCAGTGGTAGCGGCTAGTATTAGCGGTTTTACGGCGCGTATGATTTCTCGTCATCGACTAGAAAAACCTTTTTTTGTTATGACAAACAACGAAAAAACACACAATCAATTGACGCTGGTTTGGGGAATTGAAAGTTTTGTGCTAGCGGAATGTAAAACTCTTGATGAGTTGATTGACAAGTCTATTGAAACTTTGAAAATTAACAAAAAAATCAAAACTGATGACAAAGTAATAATTGTTACTGGTCGTCCAGGTGTTTCTCATGAGCATATGAGTCTAGTTAAGATTGAGGAAGTTGTGTAGTTTTTTAATGATAAAGATCAGAATTATATCTGAATTATAAAAATTCACTTAAGTAAAAAAAGTATCAGGTAAAACTTTTAAAGTCTAGGTGGTGGATAGCTTATAAATTCTCAAACTCAAACTGTTGAGTGGTATAATCCGTTTATATAGTTTTAGAGTAGTGTGGAAGTTTATAGTACCTACTTAATAAAATATAATTTTTGAAATAAATACTGCTTTATTTTTCTGAGTATTCTTTTCTATTATTTATTTTATGGTATAATATAAAGTAGCTAACCATAAACTTTAAAACAAAAAAATGAAAAACAAAAAAAATGAATTTATTCTTTGGTTCAAGGATGTTGGCATTAAAGATATAGAGTTGGTGGGTGGAAAAAATGCTTCTTTAGGTGAAATGTTTTCTAATCTTCGGAGAAAAGGTATTAAAGTTCCAGATGGGTTTGCTATCACTTCTTTTGCTTACCGTTATTTTATTTCTGAAAATAATTTAGATCAAGAAATTAGAAAAATACTAAAAGGATTGGATACCTCCAATATGGTTAATCTGTCTAAGCGGGGTTATCAAATTCGTCAAGCTATTTTGGCTGCCGAAATTCCTTTTGATCTTAGGAACGAAATTATAGAAAGTTATTCTAAGCTTTCTCGTGAATATATTCGTCATAAGGATTTTAGGATTACTTGGGACAAAGAGGATCATACAAATCATTTTACAGGAGGTGTTGATGTAGCAGTGAGATCTAGTGCGACGGCTGAAGATTTGGTGGACGCTTCTTTCGCTGGTCAGCAAGAATCATATCTTAATGTTATTGGAGAATACCAACTTTTAGATTCTGTTAAAAAATGTTTCGCCTCTCTTTTTACTGATCGAGCAATTTCCTATCGAGTAGATAAGAAATTTGATCATTTTTCAATAGCTCTTTCAGCTGGAGTACAAAAAATGATTAGATCAGACGAAGCTTCAAGTGGCGTTATGTTTACAATTGATACTGAATCGGGCTTTCAAGATGCAATTGTTATAAATAGCTCTTGGGGTCTAGGAGAAAATATTGTTAAAGGAAAAGTTACTCCAGATGAATTTATCGTTCATAAACCCACACTTAATGATGGTTTTAGTTCTATTATCGGAAAAAAACTTGGAAGTAAAAAAAGCAAGCTGATATATAGTGTTGGTGGAAATTCTTCTACTCAAAATGTTTCTGTTCCCTTTGAAGATAGAAGAAAATTTTCTTTGAATAACAAAGAAATTTTGAAACTCGCTCAATGGGGAATTCAACTTGAGTCTTATTATAAAAAACCGATGGATATTGAATGGGCAAAAGATGGAAGAAGTGGAGAATTATTTATTGTTCAAGCAAGGCCTGAAACGGTGCAATCTCAAAAAAATCAAAATGTCTTAGAAGAATATGTTCTTAGTAGTCGAGGAAAAGTGCTTTGCGCTGGTTCTTCAGTGGGGAGTAAAATTGGGCAAGGAAAATCTAATATCATTAAAAATGTAGCTCAAATTGCACAATTTAAAAAAGGCGAAGTCTTAGTTACTGAGATGACTGATCCTGATTGGGAACCAATTATGAAAATCGCCAGCGCTATTGTAACTAATAGTGGAGGGCGGACTTCTCATGCTGCGATTGTTAGTCGAGAAATTGGTATTCCTTGTATCGTTGGAACTGGAAATGCTACCTATATGATAAAAAATGGCAAAAATATTACGGTTAGTTGTGCTGAGGGAGAAGAAGGAAAAGTTTATGAGGGTCTTTCAAGATATACAATAAAAAAGACTAATCTTAAAAATTTCAAAAGACCAAAAACAAAAATAATGATGAATGTTGGTAATCCAGATAAAGCTTTTGATCTTTCTTTTATTCCTAATGACGGCGTAGGACTTGCTCGAGAAGAATTTATTATTACTGAGTATATTAAAATTCATCCAATGGCCTTGAGGCATTTTGAAAAAGTTAAAGATGAAAATGAAAGAAAAAAAATCGAACAGTTAACTAGTGGATATAAAAATAAGGAAGAATTTTTTGTTGATAAGTTAGCTGAGGGGATTGGTAGAATCGCAGCTGCTTTTTATCCAAAGGATGTCATTGTGAGAATGTCCGATTTTAAAACTAATGAATATGCTACTTTAATTGGAGGTTCTAATTTTGAACCAAAAGAAGAAAATCCAATGATTGGCTGGCGAGGAGCTTCTCGTTACTATGATCCTGATTATACAGAAGGATTTGCTTTAGAATGTAAAGCCTTTAAAAAGGTTCGCGATTTTATGGGCTTAACTAATGTGAAAATTATGATTCCTTTTTGCCGAACGATTAAAGAAGGAAAAGAAGTTTTAGCAATAATGAAAAAACATGGATTGGAAAGAAAGAAGAATGGTTTAGAAGTTTATGTGATGTGTGAAATTCCAGCTAATGTTATTTTGGCTGAAGAATTTTCCAAAATTTTTGACGGATTTTCTATTGGTTCTAATGATCTTACTCAGCTAACTTTAGGAGTGGATAGAGATAGCGCTAAAGTAGCTCATGTTTATGATGAAAGGAATGAGGCAGTTAAGGAACTTATTAGACAAGTGATTACTAAAGCACACAAAGCGAAAAGAAAAGTGGGAATTTGCGGACAAGCTCCTTCGGATTTTCTTGATTTTGCCAAATTTTTAGTGAAAGAAAAAATTGATTCTATTTCACTTAGTCCTGATACTGTCGTTAAAACTACTTCAGAAATTGTTAAGATAGAATAAAAAAAAGATTAAAAGCTAAAAAAGTTGAAATTATTAGGATTTATTGATATTATTAAAAGTGACCTTATATAAGGTCACTTTTAATAATATTGTATGTTCATATAGGAGAGTTCGCATAGTGGTCTAGTGCACCACCTTGGAAAGGTGGCAAGTTTTAACCGGCTTCGAGGGTTCGAATCCCTCACTCTCCGCCAACATTGTGCTAGCACTAAGTGCTTTGAATAAACATTGAAACTTTTAATAAAATAAACAATGTGGAAATTGTAATCACATAGAAACAACACGGATAAACTTTTGAAATAATCTTTATGAAAATAAATAGAATATACATAAATAAACTTTCATCTAAAATAGGTAAGCAAGTTGTAATTAAAGGGTGGGTTAAGGTTAGACGCGATCAAGGAAAGATGGTTTTTCTTGATTTCCGAGATACAACGGGAGTGGTACAAGGGGTTATTTTACCAAAAAGTGGAGCAATGGATGTTGGGAAGAATATTCGTGAAGAGTGCGTAGTTGAGGTAACTGGAAAAGTAAATGAACGCCCCGAAAGGAACAAAAAACCAAACACGCAAAATGGTGATATTGAACTTGAGATTTTAAAAATCATTGTGCTTAATTTTGCTGAAGTTTTGCCGTTTCCTATCGATGGTGACACTAGGGAGGTGAATGAAAGTACACGACTTAAGTATCGTTATCTTGATTTGCGGACATCTCGTATGCAGAAAAATATTAAAAATAGATTTAAGGTACAAAATTTTGTGCGTAATTATTTAAGTGAGCAAAATTTCATTGAAATTGAAACTCCTATACTTTCAGTGCCAACTCCAGAAGGGTCTCGCTCATTTATTGTTCCTCATAGAATATGGAAAGGAGATTTCTATGCACTTCCTCAATCACCACAACAATACAAGCAACTCTTAATGACTGCTGGTTTTGAAAAATATTTTCAGTTCGCACGATGTATGCGTGATGAAGATGCTCGTGGCGATAGACAAGCTGAATTTACTCAGCTAGATATGGAACTCGCTTTTGTCGATGAAGAGGATATTATGCAAATCAACGAACAGTTATTAATTGAGCTTATCAAGAAACAGTATCCAGAAAAACAAATTCAACAGATACCATTTCCGAGAATAACTTATGCAGGAGCAATGGAAAAATACGGCAATGATAGACCAGACATTCGTGAAGATAAGAATAACCCAAATCTTCTGGCGTTTTTGTGGGTAGTAGATTTTCCTATGTTTGAAAAAACAGAAGATGAAAATGTAGATGGGACGGGAGAGTGGACATTTACGCATAATCCTTTTTCGAAACCAAAAGATGAACACCTAAAAATGTTTATGAATAAAGAAAACATAGGCAATATTTTAACAACACAATATGATATTATACTCAATGGTTTTGAAATTGGTGGTGGTAGCATACGAAATCACAAATCAGAAGCTTTAAAAAAAACCTTTGAAATTATGGGGTATACAGATGATAAAATTGAAAAGAATTTTGGTCATATACTTGAGGCTTTTTCGTATGGTGCTCCACCACATGGAGGTATTGCATGGGGTTTTGATCGTCTTATCATGATTCTTGAAAATGAATTAAGTATTAGAGAAGTGATACCTTTCGCTAAAACAGGAGATGGAAAAGATTTAATACTTGGAGCACCTGCACAAATTTCAGATAAGCAGAAGAAAGAATTGGGAGTTAAAATAACAAAAATTAATACATGAAAACAATACTTATAACAGGTGCGAGTAGTGGGATAGGTTTAGCATGTGCTTACAAGCTACAAGCTGGCAATAGATTAGTGCTTTGTTCTAGAAATTTAGACAAGTTACACGATGTAAAAAAAGATCTTGGAGTTTCCGATGAAGAAGTAATGGTAGTTGGAGTTGACGTTACAGACAACGAACAAGTGAAAAAAATGTTTGGTATGCTTGACGAGAAAAAAATATATCCAGAGGTTCTAATTAATTCCGCAGGTCTCGCTCTTGGACTAGATAGTTTTGAAGGAAGCCTTATTTCAGATTGGGACACAATGTTAAATACTAATATTGCAGGTCTACTTTATGTTACAAAGTTTGCTTTGAAATATATGAAAGATAAAAATAATGGACATATTGTTAATATGGGTTCAATAGCAGGTATTAACACTTATGCAAAAGGTATAGTCTATTCTGCAACTAAAGCTGCAGTAAAATCTATTTCAGACGGTCTTCGCAAAGATGTAATTGAGCATAAAATTAGAATAACGAATATTCAACCAGGATTAGTTGAAACAAATTTTAGCATTACGCGTTTTGATGGGGATAAAGAAAAGGCAAAAGAAGCATATTTTGGCATTAAACCTCTTTCAGCCGAGGACATCGCTACAATTATAAAGTTTTCCATAGAATCACCAGAGCATGTACAAATAAATGAAATTACCGTAACGCCATTACATCAGGCAACGGTAGAGAATGTATATAGAAATAATAAATAAAAATATGCAACTACATACTAAAATAATCTGTGCGACACTTAACTATCAAAGACTTGATAACAGGGCGTTGTCTAATTTGAATTCAGCAAATCTTGAGAGTGACTTGGATGCTTTAGAAAAATTTAAGAAAGATTTAGGTATTGAAATTGAATCTTTAGCGATAATAAAAAAATGCAATGCGGTTATAGTGGTTGCTTCGTATATGAATGATTTGTCATTTGATTATATCCATGACAGATTGTTGGCGACATGGGATAAAAACTCCAAAGAGGGAATTTTAGATATGACAAGAGATATTAAGATGTCCCATAATATTGACGCTCTTAAATTTTTAGCAGAGTGTGTTGTTGGGCTACATAGTGTCACAATTGGGGACTCACAAGTTTCAAAGCAGATAAATAATGGGTTGCTTTCAGGAATCCATGGTGGCATTGAAGTTCTTAAGACTATTGCAAAATGGCTAACTGAGATTGTTGCGGATTGCAAATTAAGAACAAGTCTTTTTAATGGGAATATATCACTTGAAAGAATTGCATGCGAGCTTATTGCGCAAAATACCCAGGAAAAGCAGAGTGTTCTTTTGGTTGGTTACGGAAAATCCGGAAAACTTATTGCTAAAATATTAAATCGTGAACTATTTTTGCCCGTATATATTTTAAATCGTACTCCTATTGATATTAAAAAGGAGAATCTCGATGAAATATCTGTGCATTATTTATCTCTTGATAAACTTATAATTTCCAATAATATTAGCTCTGTTGTGGTGGCGCTAGATAATAATGAGAATACTAAAAAAATTGTCGAGAGATTAATAAAGACAATACCAGACACTTCAAAAATCTATTTTGTAGATCTTGTTTCACCTCCGATTTTGAATGAAAAACTAAATGCTATAGTTGATATTAGTGAATTATCAAAAATAGCCGAACAAAACACTCAACTTCGTAAAAAAGAGATTAGTAAAGTGCGAGTTGTCATACAGAGCAAATTAAATACTGTTATAAATACGATAAATAAAAATATTGGGAAAAAGTATATTTACAAACAAAAGAATCACACTTTAAAACTTGATGAAAAGAAAATTAATTTAATAAAACAAAGAGGAGAGTTGATAAATAGCATAAGAGAATATTTACATAATGAAAATTTTATAGAAGTCACAACTCCTCATATTGTGGGAATTTCAACCGATCCACCTAAGATCGACAAGGGAGGAACAATCAATGTGGACTGGATTAATGGAACCACTGCTTTTTTGCGTCAATCTAACCAAATATATAAACAAATACTCGTAGCCTCAGGGATGGATAAAGTTTATGAGATAGGTCCATTTTGGAGAAAAGAAGAAAGTGAGTCATATAGGCATTTACAAGAATCTATCGGGCTTGATATTGAATTCAATAATCCAAAAAATCTAAAAGAGCTTTATTTCCTAGCCTGCTCAATAATAAAAAAATCTAATGACAAAATTGTAGAAACTTTTGATTTACAACGCTATTTAGTTATTCCTGAAGTAGACAACATACCGATATTAACATATCACGAGGCAGTCGATATGTTGCGAAAAAATGGTAGTCCAGTGACTCTTGGTGATGATCTTGGGCTTGTGAGCGAATCAAATCTTGGACAGCTAGTAAAAAAACAATATGGTAACGATATTTTTGTCGTAAAAGATTACCCCGATACTATTAAAAAATTTTATACTAAAAATAAATCTAAAGGGCTGACAGAGACTTTTGATGTGATTGTTGGTGGGTGGGAACTTGTAAGTGGTGCAATACGACAAACCGATGGTGATAAAATAAGAAAGTCGATGCAACTTTCGGGAATAAATGCTCGTGATTATGAGTTTTATATTTCTATAGTAGATGGAGCTGTTCCACACGGTGGTTTTTGTATAGGTATTGATCGATTGATTGCGAAAATACTAGATATGGACATGGTTCAAGATGCAGTGCCTTTCCCAAGAACATATAAAAAGTTGATTCCATAGATTTTTCGACACATTTTCTAAGTTACCACGAGCGTAGCGCCAAGTTCGCGAAGAAATGGAGAAATGGCGACGAGTAGAAATAAAATATGCTATTATATCTCTATAGTCCATTTTGGAATTTCTAATAAAATCTAATGGTGCGACAGAAGGGTTTTTGTTAGTTTTGGACGGACAATAAAAAGTGCAAAGAGCGTTGCATTTCTAATATTCTTTCAGTAGATGCTTAAAGTATGATATGAAAAACATAAGATAATAATTAATTAGATATAAATTTTATGAATAAAAATCAAAAGTCTCTAGTGCTGTATCCAAGCAAATTAAAGTCGTTTGTAATTTTAAGTATATCGCTGTTCTTTACTGTAGGAGGTATCTGGTTGGCGAGTACGGGAGACCTTACCGGTTGGCTGATTTTAATATTCTTTGGTTTTAGTTCTTTTGTGGCGGTTATAAATTTTTCACACAAACGTTCTTATCTCCGTTTATCTGAAAAAGGGTTTGA